>Ga0325404_1008289_pt1 | contig 10706 bp, 7 predicted proteins | sample PopdelMetagenome_18_FD_205664 | JGI IMG/M metagenome (GOLD analysis project Ga0325404, IMG submission 205664) | Populus deltoides microbial communities from Bellville, Georgia, United States - Xylem-Control-R1 | ecosystem: Host-associated > Plants > Phyllosphere > Stem > Wood/Secondary xylem...
TTTTTTTTTTTTTTTTTATCACTATCCTCCTGCTTCACTTTTAGATGACATAGGGATGCAATTTTAAGCCATTTGAAATAATTTCAGGTGATTTTGGTTGTTAAACAAGAAGACACGCCGAAACGATGTCTTCCCCCCCTCGAAACATGTAAAAGTTGAGTTCAAGCCTCGAAAAGCTTGGCTGGGGAAGGCATGGAAGATACTCTGTACTTTGGTTCAATACAACATCAGGGAATCTAACACTTTTTCTTGAATCTTGCTACATAGCACGAAACTCTTGAACGAATTTACCACACGATGATCGACATCTAAAAGAAATTTCTTGACGAGTTGGCAACTCGGAGCATGTTGAAATGTAGAAGTATATGGCCCATGGAGACAGGCCCACAGCCATAGATTGCATCATGCGCTGTTGGGAATATTCAATTCTTCTGTGTGCAAACGATAATACCTAACTGATTTGGGCCAGCCTCTCAAAAATTCCAGAACTTTAGGGTTTTATGTCCATGACCACTCTTGACCGGTTCTTCTTACCTCTTCCTTGTCGGAAACCAATAAATTATTACCCAAACCATCCGCTTCAACCAATTGAAAAAAAATTCGCTGGTAGGTCATTTGTTTTCCATCTGCTCTTGCTATGATTGCTGGGTTGTGATGATTAGAATATTTTTTTTTAGATACAAAAAAGCTGTACTACTGAACACTGGACATTTCGAATGATCTTTGTCGACAATGGTCCGTGTTGACTGCCTTTCTATGCTTCACTCTACGAGTATTGGTTGTATTTATTGACAGTTAGAAAAAGTGGATGAAATTATATTTTTTAAAATATTTAATTTTTTTATTTAAAATTATTTTTTTACAGTATATTTTTATTGTTTTGATATTTTAATGTTAAAAGTAATTTTTTAAAAAATAATTTTTTTTTTCAAAAATAACTATTATCACATTTCTAAATATCATCTTACTTATGCTTTTTTATAATGTTAATGGGAGTGTGTTTAATAAATGATGAATCTTGTATCTAATTAAAAGTTAAAAGAAATTTTTTATGACCCTATATCCTCTCATAAAGATCGGCTTGGGACTGCCATTAGATTAGTTGGCTAAGGAAATAGTACCTGCTGAATTTGGAGATTTTGGTCAGAGGTACCGAAGCTTGAGCAAAAGGACCTAGGACGACATCTCGTGTCTCGCAAAATGTCAAAAGACCAACCCCAACAGGATTCCTTGAAAGTTGTAGGGTGAATTTTTGAAGAATTGCTCTGGTCATATCTCGTCAGGATTACTGACCAGGCATCGATTATTGGATCCTCTACGAGGATTCATCCACATCTCTCGAGAATTCAATTGCATGCTACTTTCGACGGTTGACATCTAAACCAGATTGCTGCCGTGAAAAAACATGACGAAAGCAAGAACCCGTTCGGAAAACGGCATTCCATTTTGCTAAATAGTTTACTGTCATAAAATAATTAATTATGATTCAACCAGCGTGAATCCTTCGGCAAACAGGAAAGAACCAAATTTTCAAGAAGAATCTCAATTCTCTTCCATAGGTTCGGCTCTAACCTAACACACACAAGTAAACAGTTCGCTTACTAAAACATAACAAATAACCATGACATTAACTTCGACGGGCAAACACGAGGAACGATGATGAGGAAAGGAACTGGAACCTACAAGGAAATAAAAACTGTAAATTGTTTGAAACCACCAAAGGTGCCAAGATGTTGTATACAGTCTTAATGGCAGAACAAACTTTCTCCACACCAAGAACCACAAGAATATCATTCATTACAAATAAAAAACCACTTAAATAATGGCAAGTCTTCATATAAGGCCGCATCTGGTGCAGAACGTTACTTAAATGGGCCCAGTTCTCAAACCCACATAAAACCCCTTGCTAAAACTACAACTATCAGCAGTCAACCTCGGGCATGCGCTGCTTGCAGCCAGGCACAGATTACTTGGGACCAATGTCCTTGAGGGCGCAGATCTGCTCCTCTCCCATGGAAGACATCACCGTCACAACAAGATCTTTCCCCTCACCAAATCCATCCTTAATCTGCATAACAAAGAGAAAAACATGACCAACTAGATTCTGTATAACAAAGAGGTTCATGGATTTTCTGAAATAGACTGAATCGGACTTATCTCCTATAAATTGAAAACTACACTACAAAAATTGAAGCGCAGAAGCAGAATTTAAGGGCACTGTAAGATTTTTATACATCCAGCACATGACCTTTGCTGCATTACAAAAATCCATCCAACTTCAAAGCACAAAATACACAAGCAGATTAAGCGACCACAAAACAAAAAAGTTCAAATCCTGAGAGGCAGCACAATCTTGTTGCCTAATCGAATTCACTAGGGAGAAAAAAAATGTCAACTAACCTGAGTGAGGAGACTGTCATCAGTTGGGAGTTTCAGGTCATCCTTAGTATTGCCATTCTCAGTCAGTAAACTCACCTGAAATTTTAAAAACAGATTAGACAAAAGTCCAATTAGCCTAGTTTTAAAAAAAGTGAAAGAGAAAGGAACGAACAAATCCATCCTCAGAGATATCAATCAGCTGGTAGTCAGTACGGGTGACGTGGGGAACCTACAATGCAATGGAAAGAGACATTTAAATCATGAAAAAGCTTCAGTGATGAATAACTCATTGATGTAAAATAAATTAGATAAAAAAACTGCATACATCACAGTTGTGGGAAGAAGGAACAATATCTTCAAGCTTTTTTCCATTGAAAATATCAATCGCAACAAAGTGACATTTAGCATGGCCATGCTTGCCAGTTTTGGAGGTTGAAACCTCCACGACCTGTAAAAGAAAATTAAAAGCATGTCCTTAATAAGTCATACAAAACCCAAAAGTTTTTTTTAAAAAGGGGAAAGCAATCTCTAAAGAACCAATAGGATGATCTACACGGGTTAACAAAGCTCAACATCACTAAATGAATTATACACATGATAAACAAACAAACACGCTTTACAACTGACAAGAAGAATTTCCATCCGAGTTCATAACTTGTTTCATATTTATAATTAATCAAAGTATCCTAAGATTTACCTACACAAAACGAGCAGAGCAATGGCTATTTCGATCATGCTTACAAAATTACCATCAGCATTAGATTCTGCCTATAGACATGTTATTATTCAACAAACTTTTACATTTCTGAACAGTTTATTATCAAATCTAAATAATTTATTTAATTTTCCTCTTGCGTTTTTAAAGTTAACAACAGCAACTAACACACTGAACATGACTGTAAGTAAGCTTTAAACCCTAACTATCCATAACCAAATCAACTCCATAAAAATAATAAAATCAATTCTGATCCGACATTCATAAAAGGCATGTCTGGAACAAAACTGAACACACAGATAAAAATCAAAACAAAAAGATTCAAGCAGATCTAAAATTGAGATTGATAGTGAAACTTGACCTTGCAAGGGCGATTCTTGATGACTATGTAACCATTCTTGCGAATGGTACCAGCTTGCTGAGGAAAAGTTTTTGAAGCTCCAGCATCGGCCTTTGACTCGAAGTGATGCTCCTCGTCAGACATGGCGGCGATTGATCAAGAGAACTAGAAAACACTTAACAATAAAAAAACACAGAGAGTACCAGAGAAGACAGGGAGATTTTATCAATTTATGCTATTTATAGGGGTGCGTTATTTAAAAGGGAGGGTCTTTAGGGTTTCTAATAGTTGGGCTTTTTTGTAAAACCACTTATTTTGAGTCAGTTTAGATCATTGGATTTAAGAGATGGACGGTGAAAGATTCGATGGAATATATTTTTGGGCCTAATGCGTTATTAGTACGCAGTCCGGCACGTGGGCTGCTTGTGATGATGCTGTTTGGGATAAGTGTTTGTGTAAAGTTCTTGACTAAAACACACATGCACGATTATGTTCTACCACGTGTCCTCCTTAGTAAAAGCGCCCCCCCCCCTCCCCCGAAAGCATAAACTAGTTTGCCACGTAACCACAAAATTTGACCATGCCGGCCCCTTGCGTTGATGCCACGGTTTCTTTTATCCGTATTACATTCTAGTTTAGTTTATAGGGATGAGTTATGCTGCCACTTGATTTTTTCTTTCCAACATAAAAGAAATACGCAGGTTGGAAGAAATTATTTGGTATTATTAATAAATTTAGTTTAGTAGATTAATTTTGAAATTTTTTGATTGGCTTTTTTGTCTAATTTAAATTTAGTTTCTATTTGATATCACGGTACAGCCATATTTTTAATTTATTATAACTTCAAATTAATTTTTTTGAATATTTTTTAGTTGTTTTGATGTGTTAATTTTAAAAGATAAAAAATATTATTTTAATATATTTCTAAACAAAAAAATACTTTGAAAATCAATATCTATTACACTCTCCAAACAAGTCCTTAAAATTAAATTGTGTAAAAATTACCCGACATAATTTAATCTACTTGAATCATAAAAAAAACAACTCAAATGATTGAGAAAAAAAAAGTTGACTTTAAAAGAAAACTTTAAAATATTTTTTTTTTTGTTATTAAGACATGGATATATTAAATTGCCATCAACTTTACAACTTAATTTGTTAATTTTGTAATTCTTGTGACGGTTAGGTTTAAAAATTTTATTTATTTATTTATTTTAAAAATTGTCTATACTTAAATATATAATAACAAAAGTAAATGTTTATAAAATTAAGTATAAATTAAATATCAGATTTGTTGGAGACTAGAATAAAATTTTATAAAATAAAATAAAATAAATCAAAATATTTAATAAAATAAATTTAAAATTAAATAAATACTAAAAGGTAAAATTAAAAAAAACAAGAGATAAGCCAACACTTGTATTCCATGCTCGATTGCGGCAGGAGAATTTATGTTTTATAATATAAAAATGGAATTTGGTTTATGAAAAACTTACGAGATAACTTTTAAAAAAAAAAACACATTGACACGCAGGTCTGCATCAGGCAACTTGATTTTTAAGTTTGACCTTGATCATGTGGAAAATTCATAAAAAAATATAACCTTGACACATACTGCCAGTGCTTTTCATTGAATACTCAGTACTAGGCACGAGGCAACGCACTTCGCTTGACAAAAAACAAATCCTTCTTTATGAATATCCTGGTCCATTCGAAAACAGAAAAAGAAGAAGAGAAAAGGGCAGAATCGGAAAAGGGTCCACAGAGGAGTACTGCATGACCTAACGGCGTCAAATTAAAGCCGGACAGGATAACCATTGAAGTGAGTGGTATATGCTACAGGTACAAGGAATTTCTTACATGGAAGAATCAAAGCAAAATGTTTTGCACCTTCTCCCCCGCATTTTGCAGTTTGGAGCAAGCACTTGAAAACGAAAGGGCTGAAGCAATAATAAAAACAAAAAACAAAGGGAACTGACTCCATTATTAATACCTGGGCAGCAAATTGCATTGTTATAAGCAATTAAGCAAAAACTACAGAGCAGATTTATCTTCTAAATTAGATTTAGATCTATTACCTCCTTTACCAAGCATACGAATATTCATTTCCTACTTGAAACTCCAGAAGAAAATCCATCATAGCTGTCTTCCATTTTCTGTATGAATATTTGAGGGGACACCTCCCTGTCATGGAAAAGTCACATGGAGAAATATGCATGGTCAAGCGATTTGATTAACACGTATAAGGCAACACTGTGCCATAATCAAATAAGAGACCATTGTCGGTTTTCTTGCATCACATAATGCAGAAAAATGAAGAAATAAGCAGCAAAGACAAAAATATTAACAATTAACATTAAAAAAAACAGAATAATTTTTCACCATATATCTAAACATTGTTCACACATTCCCAAAACACTGTCCATTTACTTTTGCGTTCGGAAAGCCCCTTTTTTTTGCATTTTGGTTCTTATAATTAACCAAGTTTATATTTCAATCATGACATTTTTTTTTTTGTATATTTCAATTTTTCCACTTGAGAGAGGTTTTGGCAGGCTATATTCTGGCTGCAAAAAACACTAATCTTAGTGTTAATAAATTTGTTTTGAAGAGGGGTCCGAAAAGATAGTTTGGACCTTGAATCATACTATAAATCAAAATTTCAAAAAAGTGTTTTTATTTAATTTCAAGTTTTTAAACTAACTAGAGTGTATTTTAGAATTGAAAATAGAATTATAGAGATATCTAAAATGTGTTTTATGTGGAAAAAAATTGAAATTTAGATATTGAACCTAAAATAAAATACTTGGGCCGTAATTTTCCAACCACTACCAGTGCACTTTTTGCAAATAATGACACCTCGCCCACTTAAACGGACAACATAGCATTCAATGTGCTTTTTTTTTTAAGACTTGCACTAGGCCTGACTTGTCCTTTCACGCTCAAGAGAACCTGAACTGTCAAATAAAATTAGAATTTTTTATGGTAATATTAACAATTAATTTATGAATAAATTATATATGAATTTGATATATAATTTTTTTTAAAAAAATATTCTTGAATATTCAACAAGAATAAAATATTTATATTATTAGTTTTAAATTATATATTTTTATATAATTTTCTCAAATTAATTATTCATTTATTTTTTTATATGGTTGCATAAAAATTATCAAGACATCATTTTTTTATTTTTTTTATAGAAACTTGCTTTTATAAGTTTTTATTCAAAAAATCATGCTATTAATTAAAAAGATGTGTTTTTGTAAAAATAAAAAAAGAAATATATAAATAAGGAAAGGGAGTTTTAACTAAAGAAAAATTTGACAAAAATTCAAAAAACTCATAAGCAAAAAACTCTTCGCCGGACACGGTGGTGTATCAACAATTGCTTGAAGAAAAAAAGAGTTTGTTGCTTGTCAAAAACACTTTGTTCCCGCCTTATTATAAAAATAATTTAACCTTCATGAAGTGAAACAGAATATGCACATGCACCAAATTTTTACTTTTTGATAAAAAAATTTAATTAAAAAAACAATATCAATTTTCTTCCAAAAAAGCAGTCTGTAGCGTTCTACTAGGACGAAAAGTTGAAATTTAACAGTACGGAGAAAAACATCAATGATGGAGTAGAAAGGACAAAATTCATGCAAAAAACTAGATTTGATGGTGGAGGCTGCCGATCGATCTTTATATGGACAAAAGTGAACAGATGCATCAGCATGTTACGGAAAACCAAATGACAAAATTGAAAACAATGTAACACAAGAACATAGAATGTAGGTGCTGAAGAAAAATTCTACTGTCAAGATTTAAGAAGAGTATGGTAGAACAAAATCACAAAGGAGTTAGCAACTGGAGTGACATACCTTTCATTAGCTTCTTGATATGTGTAGCTTGATACAACAGCTAGAAGTTGCCCCACATGGTTGTATGATAAGGATGCCACACTATTTGGATATCTAGGAAACTGAAAACAGGAAAAGGAACGAACCACTTACTAGTATTGAAAAAGAAATCAAAGTGCATGCAGCTAACTGTTGTAATCAGATGGGAATATACCTCGTGTAATCTTCTTTTACTTTTAGCATCCCATGCAGTAACATAGCCTTCATTATCGCCAGTAACAAAAGTACCACCAATGCTAAATAAAAAATACCCATCAATCTAAGTTTCACGGAGTACATGATGGCAAACAATTGACTGGACTGTACTTACAGTGGATTGAAAACTATGTCATTAACTGACACAAGATGTGCCGTTCCATCCTTTGTTGTAGGGTGACACCGAAAAGTGTATCTGCAGTTGATTTTGAAAAGTGCAACGCATTGCAAGATTAATAGCAAATTGTTCAGATCAACATGATAAATATGCACTTGCACAGACAATAGCAAATAGAACACAAGAAACGCTCCAGCACAAATATTTGATTCTGCAGTATGAAAGCAAACATATACCACAATGGTCAGATTGAAATATCCAGGGTACTAAGAGCAATATGGAAAGTTTGAGAACAAATTATGAAACTTGTGTTATCCATGTAAAACCCGTATACAATGTTGAAGCATTAATATCTCAATACCAGAAACTTAAATTCAACTTCTAGAGAGGAGTCAGTGATGCCACAGAAGTAAATCTAGTCTAGTGCACATGCATGTGAAGAAACAAAAAAAAAAGGGTTAAATCTCTTTGCTAAAGGACAACCATAAAAGTTTTTAGATTTAAAACTCAATAACAAAAAGGATGCAATTCCATCCTGCTCATCGAGTTCTAGCTTGGCAGTCTAGTTGGACATCCCATGACCGACGGGATGCCTCATGTATTATACAACTTGTCTGTCACAAATGCAGAATTGTCCTTGACCTTGGGTCTTAAGCTTGGGTGATGAGAATATGGAATGGCATTAAGTTCAGTCTTCGTCAAAATCTTTAGAAAGTATAAGGAAAATGCGTCTACATTCTGAGGATCTACTCTACTCAAACCTTTAGCAGTGGGACAAAGAAAAACAAAAATGCCACTAGAAAACAAAGAATACAAAGATTAAAATTGAAAATATACTACCAATATCAGATCTTTAACAAATGAAGCATGCTTGAAACCAAAAGACTGACCCAGTGGAATTCGAATTTAATGGATTTGAAATCTCCAGCGCTACACGTCCATCTATCAACCCAATTGCATATCCTGCAAAAAAAAAAACATATTCAAAAGATTGAAAGGGAGGACAGGGGGATTGGAGGAAAGAAAAGGAATATAATGTCATTTTGAATGGTTAAAGAACGATTAAAACCTCCATACCATGAGAATTACAAGCAACCACACATAAGATTGGTAGTAAAACAATTACAGTTTGGTTGATTCACTTTTAAGGAATCGGTATGTTCTAATAATAATGACATTTCCTGCGAAAGAGATCTTCCACCAGAAACTGCATGTTCAAAATTATAAAGCTCACATTATCATTATAGTTGTACCTCTGGTAAATGGAACTGAAGCAACACAACTTATCCCTACATCCATAGATAGTTCTTTTAAATCCACCGCTCTTTCATAGTTCCGCAAGTCATATATATTTACTGCTGCTCCAACAGCTACCATCAAATCAAAACCGGAGATAGAAATGGAATCAATTTCTGCACCCAGATTTCGGAAGAGAGCAAGAGGATTTGCCAAGCGCATATCCCAAGACATTACCTTCTTGTCTAATCCAGCTGAAATCACTTGGCCTATAAAAGCCAAATAGAAAAGAATCATCAGAAACCCCTACAGCAATGACGCAACAAGGAAATAGCAGATCCACATGAAAATAGATTGCAAATTGGGCTCTTTGTATGTCTTAGCAACCAAATCTTACAGCAAAACCGCGTTGCATTGCCATGGTCATATATATCATAACGTCAAAAATTATAATGCAAAGAACAGAAACCCTAACCTTTAAAAAGAAATCTAAAGGATGGAATGCAAGGTTCCAAGTATGAGGTGGGTGGATGATAAAAACCCCAATAAATATGCATGCAAAGGTCTTATTTTTTGCTTTCTTAGACTTGGTTATCCTTGATATCCACAAAATTTGTCTGTAGTCCCAACAACATGTTAACTCGATGTATGACTGACCTTATTCAGATAACAGTTGACAGGATTTAATAGTGCTCTTTAGAAATATAAAGATCTCCGAGGAAAAGAATATAAATGCATACGTTTTCCCATTATTAGAATAGTAGGAAAGCTGCATTTACTGCCAAATATACCATGTGAGGTTGAGTACACTTCTATCTCGTTGTCTTGCATAAAATAACAAAAAAGAAAGGAAGAAAGAAAGAAAGCAACATGTGTCAAGTTCTAAGGTAGATTCATGTTCATGTGACTTGTGAGGATGCGTCAAGATAGCTTACATGTTTCAATAGAGTATCCCACACATGTTGCCATGTCCTGATGATTTCCAATAGCATCAATAGTTCCTGAGTGCAAGTCATACCTAGAAAAATTTGGCCATAAAGAGTCAAGATATAAGGCATGAAAACCATAGCATACCACTTCAAACAACAAACTTAACTAAAACACACAGTTATGATTCAAACATATTCTCTCCAATAAAACCATTGTAAGCAAAGCATAATCGAGCAAATCAGCCCAAATAAACAAAACCCCAGCCTGATAGCCAAGTCGCTAAAAGAAGAGGCCAGCAATGTGTACCAAAAGGTAGCACCGTATGCTACTGAAATGCAAAAAATTAAGCAAGTTATGATCATAGAATTGGAAGCAATTATTGAATCAGAAGTAATAAATAATATAAATTGATTAATATTAGAATAAAGAAAGATAAAACATGTAGTGTCGGAGATAAAAACGAAATTGAAGCTGAAGCTGGGTTTTGGAGTCCCAACGAGAACAAGAACAAACCTTGTAATGGAACCATCGGACGCAGCCGTAAAAGCAACGGACTCACTCTGGAAACAACAGTCGAGAAGAGCAGCTTGTGAGGGAGCAGGAGCTTCTAATCTAAGCAGAGAGCTATCCACATCGTATAATCGAAGATTCTACACGATCAAACAAATGTAAATATAATTATGTCGAAAAAAAAAATCTAAAACTAATTTTTTAAATTAAATAATAAAGAAGAGAGGCGAACACTGACGGAATCCCAAGAGGAAATGAGGAGATTATTGGATTGAGGGGCGAATCGGATCCTGGAAACTGCATCTTCGATGGGGTTTTCGAAATTTAAACACGCGCCTTTCATTTGGGTACAAAATTAAGACACAAAAGGAGGTG
>Ga0325404_1008300_pt1 | contig 10697 bp, 5 predicted proteins | sample PopdelMetagenome_18_FD_205664 | JGI IMG/M metagenome (GOLD analysis project Ga0325404, IMG submission 205664) | Populus deltoides microbial communities from Bellville, Georgia, United States - Xylem-Control-R1 | ecosystem: Host-associated > Plants > Phyllosphere > Stem > Wood/Secondary xylem...
TTTAAAGGTTTGACTTTAAATTGCTTTATTTTATTTATTATTTTTTTAAGCTAATGTGTTTTCAATTTTAACTTAAATATTTATTTAAATAAAGGATGAGTTCTATTTGTTTTCTAACTTTCTACGTATTTTATTTTTTTTATTTAATTAGATTATTTAGTTTTTTTTATTTGTTATTGTTTATTAAATTTATTTTTAAAAAATAAGTTTTACTCTTAAGTTAAAAAATTTAACCTGCATTGCGCAAATCACCGACTAAAATGTAAAACCTTGATAACTCGAGCATTTCCAACTCGGCCCTAGTAATATCCTGAGGCTCCCTCCCAAATCAATTCCCGCTCCCTCATTTCAATTCTCCCGCCATTCCCAAACATTAATAACAAAAACCCTAAAACAAAATTCAATTCCAAGTAACCCTGCAATCACTCTCAATTTTGTGATTAGGTTTTCTTCTGTTTTGGATTTTAGATGAAGGTTTTAGAGCCTTAGGGTTTTTGTGTTTTGTTTTGATTTGATTTGATAGAAAGGCGGTGGATAATGAGTGCAGTGAATCTTACTAACGTTACCGTGCTAGATAATCCGGCGCCGTTTTTGTCCCCGTTTCAGTTCGAGATCTCTTATGAGTGTTTGACTCCTCTTAAAGACGGTACCTTTCTCACTGTGTTTGAATCTGTAGTGCCCTTTCTTTTTTCTTTTTATTAATTTTATTAATTAAAGTTTGAGTTGTTGAGAAACAAAATTGTTTCTATGGATTCTGAACCAAAAATGTGATATGGGTTTTGATTTAAATCCTTAAAAAGGTGGTTTTTCTAGCCCATTGAGTTTGCTTTTTTTTTTTTAAGCTGTTTTTAGGGATTTAGGTTCTGGTGTCAGAAGTTTGTTCTTTAAATAATTTTAGTGATGTGTATGCGTGGTTAAATGTGTTTTTTTTTTTTTTTTAATTGAAATCATAGATGGTTTGGTTTTAGTGATAGGGCCTATTATTGATGTGCATCTGACCTGCAATTTATAATTGCTGATGGGAATTACTTACTGCTCTCGTCTTCTAAGTTGGTGGAATTTCAGGTGTAAACCTGATGCTCTTGTTGTAATCTTACCCATTAGATATGTTAGTTCTTGTCGTTGGTTGGGACCTGATCAGTAACCAAATCTTAGAACATTTTGGCATCTCTTTGATTCTTTGAATGATAACGAAGCAGGCCTCTGGTTTTTATTTAACCTGTCATGATTTTTCAGGATATTGCGTCATGATTGCATGAAATTAGTGCCTATGTTTGTCATTGTGAGTAATATTAACTTCAGACTCTTTCTGAAATATCCTGTGCATCAGTGATGCTAGAGAGAATAGTCCCTCAACTTCCTTCAATTAATTGGTCAGTGCTTTACTTATAGTGACACTTTTGTAGCGTACACCTGCCTTTGCAATTGTTGTTTTGAGTCAGATAACCTCCAAGGCTCCAATTACTTTTCTGTAGATTGTATGGTGTGCAAGGATGTCTCCAAGGGCAAACATGTAGTGCACCAATGGACTTCATGAGAAAAAAAAAGATAAAGAAATCCCAAACTGATGAAATTTGTGGATTGGCATACTTTTATTTACCAGATCTGGATCACATACTTTTTTATTACGTTTTGGAATTCCTTGCATTTTAAGACAAGCATTTTCCATGTTCTTTGATTGCCAGGACTGCAAGTAATTTTGTTGGTATATTGTGTTTTTATGTATCTTTTAATGTAAATATCCTACATGGTGCAGGAACTTAAATTGATCTTGTTCCTTTTCAGCCCAACTCTGTCTTCTGGATTTTCAACGATGTTTGTTCATCTTATAGAAGAATGTTCCATTTTGTTGTTGTGATGCAGATTTGGAATGGAAACTAATCTATGTGGGGTCTGCTGAGGATGAAACATATGACCAACTGTTGGAGAGTGTGCTTGTTGGGCCTGTCAATGTTGGAAATTATCGTTTTGTCTTACAGGCAATTCTCTTTGAACATTTGTTTAGATTCTTTAAATTACTCCTATTTTGTTTCTGATTTGAATAAATTCTGATTCATGCATGCTGTATGTATGCTTTGCAGGCAGACCCACCTGACCCATCAAAGATTCGTGATGAAGATATCATTGGTGTCACAGTACTTTTGTTGACGTGCTCTTATTTAGGTCAGGAATTTGTTCGAGTTGGCTACTATGTGAACAATGATTATGAAGATGAGCAGCTTAGAGAGGAACCTCCACCTAAAGTGTTGATTGATAAAGTCCAAAGAAACATCCTATCTGATAAACCCAGGGTTACAAAGTTCCCCATCAATTTTTATCCTGAAAATACCGAGGGTGCGGAGGAACCTCTTGCGAACGATCAACCTGCTGAAACTGATGGAAATGAAGAACGACTGCCTGCTTCTCCTCATCATTCTTCAGATAAAGAGGGGCCTTAAATTACAATCAGCATCAACTCCTGGCCTCCCAAGTTTCTCATTCAGGTTCATATCATCAGGATTTTAGGTGATGCCTTTTGCCATATATTTTGACGAGCGGAATGTGAACAACTGTTTTAGCTGGAAAGCAAGGAGTGATGGTTGATATACTGGGCTTTACTGGCTGTTTTTTTTTTTTTTTTTTGTCATCAATACAGTTGTAGTTGCCGAGGTGACTGATTTTGTATTCTAATCGGATGGATTTAGTTTGTGATAAGCTGATAGTATGAATAGAGGCATCTTAGGTTCATCAACATTTTATTATCTCAATTCGGATCTTGTGATTTCAACATCTAATATACAAAGTGTGTTTCTTTTCTCTGACATGTTCTGTTTTTTTTTTTTCTTAGAGCAGTGTTCGTGTTTTCCTCTTCTGTAGTGTTGCGAGGTATTTATGCATATGCATATTATGAAACAGCAAAATGATCCCTGCGATCCGCAACAATGATGCTTCAATTTGGATGATAGTCGGGGGTTGATTTGTATCCCTAAGCACTGCTTTTTCACTTTTCTCCAGAGGTAGGTACAGCGGGTGCCGCTCCTAGAATCTATGTAAAAAATAACTTGCTGTGAAGTTTGGTTCAGTAAAAATCTAAATCAAACTTCATTTGTCTGAAAAGGATCCAAATTTTGTTCTTTAATGTTCGAACAAATTTGAGATTGCTCACTTGCCTAACCTGTACAGTTTTGATGTATTGCTAATGAAAACATCAGTACCAATTATACTAGAATCGAACTTTCTTAAAAAAAGAAATGACTACAAAAGCTAAATCATGAAGGATCTTCAACGTAGCTTATGAGTGGAATCACCTTCTACCTCTTCATCCAAAACATTTAATATTGACTATTGAAGGTATTTAGGTTTTTTTACCAGATGTATTAGTTATTTTCAAAATGATTTATTATCAAAATGATTGGAGATAAATAATTTTTTTTTAAGTACATAATAAAATGATTAAAATATCTTTGAAAGAAGAAAATATTGTATTTACATAATGATTTTTTTATTATTATCAATTTAGTTGATGGAGAATTTAATATTTAATCAAATATAAATTTTTTTAAAAAAAACACAGTGAAACAATTAAAATACTTTTAAAAGCAAAAACATTATCATGTCAGCTTAAAGCAATTTAATATTTGATCAAATATAAAAATTAAAAAACAAAAAGGTTAGGGCATGAGGGGTGCACTCTTTAAAGTGCAGGAGGCGCCCGTGTCTTTTAACATAACATGCAGCACCTCCTCGCATCCAAAAATATCATTTTATTGTGTTATTAGAAGTGTCGTCATGTGATAAATATTTTTTAAAAAATACATAGTAAAACGATTAAAATATCCTTGAAAGAAAAAAAAAACATTGTATTTACACAATGATTTTTTCATTATTATCAATTTAGTTGATGGAGAATTTAATATTTGATCAAATATAAAAAATTAAAAAAAAAACACAGTAAAAACTAAAATGCTTTCAAAAGCAAAAAAATTATCATGTCAACTTAGGAAAATTTAATATTTGATCAAATATAAAAATTAAAAAACAAAAAGGTTGGGGCATGAGTGGTGCACTCTTTGAAGTGTGGAAGGCATCCACGCTTTTTAGACAGCACATGCAACACCTCCTCGCATCCAAAAATATCTTTTCGTTGTGTTGATAGAAGTGTCGTCATGTCTTCTTCTTTGTAGTGTGGCATATGTCGATGATGGTGGTTTGATTTGTCGCTGATATGTTTTTTTTTCTTTTCTCTTGCTTCCCTTGAAAATTACAGTTTGACCTCTTTGTTGTTTGCCAATTTCAATCCTTGTTTTTTTAATTTCTAATTTTTATTCTTGACCCTTCGTAATTTTTTTTTTTAATTTCATCATTCAATTCTAATTTGCCACATATTTGTTTTTTTAATTTGGTTCCTATTATTTTAATTATTTTTTTTTGCCTTTTGTTCAATTGATTTTTTCTTTTCAATTTTACTCTTCAATCAAAAATAAAATTTATTTTGTATTTTTATTTTAATCTTCTTTTAATTTTATTTTAATAAAATTTACTTTGAAAAACAGAGATGAAAAGGAATGGAACAAGCACAGAAAGAATCATTACCTTTTATTCCCGAATCCTTTCCCCTCTCTTTTTTTTAATCATTACAAAAAAAAAACAGTGCAAGGGAAGGAAAGGAGAAGATAATCTGTGTTCTCTGCAAATATAATTTGCGTGATTGTATAAATAAAACTTTGAATGATCCTTCCAATCAGTAATACAAAGCTCAAAGACACGACTCAACAGGGTAGCAACCGATTTCAAAATGAAGCCTAAACTTTGACAAGGCTTTTCAGCTTGGCCTTGATTCTTGGAGAAGAGTTGAAAGAAAGACATCAGAGCAAATACACTGTTATACATGGTACCCGGTTAATGTCACAGAAAAGCAGTGTTAAGCAAAATTTCAGTGCTATCCAAACAAAAGAAAGCCCGGTGCAATGCCAGATCTTACAAACATAAAGTTGAAGGGGACAAAGAAACAAATAATTGTCAGCTGGAATTTATCATGCCAAGATTTAAGAGAACACAGTACATGCACGCCGCATGTTAGTAACTCTGCAAATAAAGCAGCAAACGCAAATGAAGCAGCAAACACAAATGAAGCTTTCTTCACTTCTCATTTTTACGCCTTTTCTTGGGAGGACTTTTCGTTTTTGATGTTGTTTTCTCCACGCTTGCAGCATTCCCCTCTTTCTGCAGATAAAATAGAGTCAAACAACCTCACACAATAATTTAACTCAAACATACAAATGAAAGTAAACAAACAGATAATTTATACCCTCTTTTTTTAATCTCTTTAACTCAAACATGCACATGAAAGTAAACAAACAGACGATTTATACCCTCTTTTTTAATCTCTTCCTTTGCCGCTGCCGCCCTTTATTTTTCTTTGTCGATTTACCCTATAAGATAAGTCAAAACTAGATTAGCCACAGGGATATCTGATGTTCAATAAGCCAATTTACTCATTTAGTTTCAAGAAGAAGCAACCTGTGCAAGAGCTACAGTTCGAGCATGTCTCTCTGCATGTGTCTCCTCGTCCAAGTTCTCAATTTCCCCATCACTGTTAAGCATTACCTTCAGCCTATTTTCCTTCATCAATTTCTCAGATCGAGCATGTCTCTACAACCAAAAACAAAACTTCATTAATTAATGTAAGGCTAAAGCTAAGTACCAGCTTTCAAAGCTCTCAATTCCATGCCAATCAATTTGAAAGTAAATGCAGTTACGGAGAGTTATGTTCGTGTCATCCATGTCATGGTAAGATACTAACAAATTCTCATCTTATAACCACACAAAATAGTACATTGATGCAGCCAACAATATTCAATGTTTCACAAATTCTCATCAATTTGAAAGCTCTCAATTCCATGCCAATCAATTTGAAAGTAAATGCAGTTACGGAGAGTTATGTTCATGTCATCCATGTCATGGTAAGATACTAACAAATTCTCATCTTATAACCACACAAAATAGTACATTGATGCAGCCAACAATATTCAATGTTCCACATGGAAAAGTGATAGCGAATAATGTTTTATATTAATGACTGCTATTGAACATGGATGCTCCATACCCTGTTTTTCATAAAAATAGAAAAAAGATCGAAATGATAATACAAGAAAAATAAATGAAAAGGATATGATCATGCTAGCCTGCATAATTCATCTAACAGAGAAAACAAAAAAAGAAGGGTAGGAGGAGAAAAAAAGAGTGAATTACATCTACAATGACATTGGAAAGAACAAAAAGAAAAGAGCAAAACAATCTATTTGATCGAATAACTATATCATGTACAAGTCACCTTATCAACTGGTAATGTTTCCTTGCACATTAGATTCCGAATGGTGGGGTATAGAATTGTTAGCACAAAATTCATTTTCAGAACGAAATAGAAACATGCAATGCCTTACCTTAGAGCTAAGATGGGCCCTCATAGTCTCCTCAGTCAAACAGATAATTCGAGGGCAGATCCTGCACTTATAAACTGATTTGCACTTTAATATACAATCTGGAATATCATCTGGTAATGATTCCTCATCAGCTGTGGCATTAGATTGCTTCTTGAGTATTTCAATGCCAGTACGGGTTTCTCTGTCATCTGCAGTGTCATCATCTTCAGACATCTCAAAATAATAATCCAGTTTTGAATGCAAGTGTTAAGTTGTCCATTAACGTAACAAATCAAACAGGATGAATTGGTTAGTAACCATCCAGAACTACTAAACATCTTAGACCTGAACAAGGGCTCAAAATAACAGACAAAAGTTGCACATAGGGTCATAGTACAGTGGAAAAAGCATACTCGAAACAATCATTCAAAATGCCAAGGATAATTAATCTATGCTACCAATACTATGACAGTTCCAATTGTAACAAACATGAGTCATTTGATCCCTCAAAAAGAATCATAGAGGACAATTATCCTCCAATATGCATATAGCCTTCCTACTTGAAAAAAATCTCAATACCATAAATGAAAAAAATAAATCCTACCTGATGAATAACCATCAATCACATTTGCTGAGCTATCCTCACTCTCATAACCTGCAACATATCAATGAGCCATAAGAAACCAGTCAGTCAGCAACATACTAATCAAAAGGAAAACCAGTTTACTTGCTAAAAGAGAAGCTTTTCAAGAAAACAAGCAAATAACTAAACATCATAAAAATTTAAATGCATGATGGCATGAAAAATAAAACACAATTTGCTAGTAATAAACTATCAGAATGGCTGCCCAAAATCACTTCTCTATAAAGACCAAAACTTTTCACTAATATCAACAATCTAACTCAGACCCACTAAGCCAAATTAAGTAAAACACAGAATTAACAACAAACCTGATGATGATGATGATGATGATGATGAAGCCTCCGACTCGCTTTCCTCTTTTGGCTCAGCAACTGTATCATCATCCTCAGATCCACTGTTTTCTTCTGGGTCAGCAACCACATCATCCTCTGATTGTTCAGTAGCGCCAGCTTCAGAATCCGAAGAAGATGATGATGAATCAGAGGAAGCTTCATCCTTCTCTCCATGCTCTGATTTAAAAAATCTCCTCTTTATCATGTTTTTTCCCAAGTAGCAAGCAACTATGGTTTAGTCAAATTGAATAAGAGGCGACGGCTTGCTCGCAAAGAGACAGGGTTTTGGGTTTAGCAGGTGACAACTGCGAGTGAGAGAGGCTCAGAGAGAGAGAGGAGTTCGGGTTTGGTAAGAAACCCGGCCCATTATTGGTCAAGGCCCATTTCTTAAATCTTACCAATATTTTTTCTCTACTTCAAAGAATTTTTTTAAGGGTTTCCTATTTCTAGTTTTCCTTGTCTCTTTTTTCCTTTTATGGAAAAAATTGAAAAAATTTCAAGTCGAAAAAGGCCAGGAGATTATTTGATTATTGGTGATAATTATTTGATTATTGAACCAGAAGAAAAGAAACGCAACAAATGTTGTGTTTGGTGCAAGAAATTAGGTTGACAACACATGTAAGAAAAATACAGCAAGTTGTTGGATACAATTTGAGGTTTGAGCTGATTCAACATCCAAGTCGTTATTGATAAATTAACTATAGAATAATATTATTTTAGATTAAAAAATAAAAAAAATCAAATTAATCTAGTAAATTCTTATTTTAATTTGGTTTAGTAAATTAAATCAATTAAATTTAAGAGTTAATTTTTAAATTAATTTAAAATAAAATTCTGAGTTATGATTAAAAAAAGATGCAACTATAAGAAAATCAATCAATTATCCACGACTTCAGGCCATTACAATAATTAATAGAGAAATAAAAATGAATTTGCTTTAAGCATGGGAGCTCTATCATTATCATTGATTAACATGTTTAGAAATGTGGTTATGAATAAAATATTTTTGATTCAAAAATATATTAAAATAATATTTTTTATTTTTTAAAAATTATTTTTAATATTACCGTATCAAGATAATTTAAAAATATTAAAAAAATATTAATTTAAAATAAAAAAATTAAAATTTTTAAAATATAAAGAAGAGAGTGGAGGGCAAATGCAACTATACTGGTAGCTAAAGGTCCATCCTCCTTTCTTTATTTCTTTCAATAAAATAAGGTTTCGCGGATGTATTGATTCAAATCTTTTCTTGCGCCGTTCAATCCTGATCTCCAGCTACTGTATTTTTTTTAAAAAACTCAATTTAATATTTTTAATATTTTTTTAATATGTTAATATAAAAAATATTATTTTAATATATCTTTAATTAAAAATAATTTTAAAATAAACTTTATCACATTTCTAAAATTAAATTAATTTTTTAAATATTTTTATATTTTTTTGATAGGGTAACATTAAAAATTAAAAAAAAAATATTATTTTAATATATTTTTAAATAAAAATAACACTTTAAAAAAAATTCTCTACTGGTATACCTACCCAACATTACTAGACCACGTGTTCAGCAACCACCCGCGACCTTCCTTTTTTAGATAATTAATTAATAATCATCCCGCCAATTAAAGAGCGCAGAATCCAAAATCAATTTCGCTTTGTCTAGGTTAATACCGTCTTTTCATCACCTCCGATGCTTTTCCTCTCAACGCAAGAGCTCACCGAACAAACACGTGCCAATTAATCTAATCTCTCTTCGCTCATGTAAGACAAAAGGAAAATAAATAAATAGTTGATAAATCTATTGTTCTTAAATACTAATAATAAATAAATAAATACAACACTAAGATTTCTTACTTGTAGAATGAAAAAAATCATTAGAATTACATTCCAAAATGCAAAATAAATTAAGACAACTCAGGGTTGATTATTGATACAATGTATAATTTTTTTTTTCTGGTTAACAATAGTTTTTTTTTTTTAAGTTCCTGAAATTTTTTCTTTTTGCAATTCAATTATTGAATTTTATATATTTTTTAATTTTATTCTTACAAGTTATGTTGATATGGTTTTATGTGTTATGATATGGTTTTTTGCGTATTCAATGTTCATAGAATATTCCATAATTAAATTAAAAATTAAAGATTGATTTTATAAAATAGATTTTTAGGTTATTATTAAAAAATTAAAAGAATAAGATCAAAAATAACATAAAAAATATTTTTTTTTCATTTACGGCATTCAAAGTGCATAGAAAACACCAACATATTGCCTCAAAATTTATTTTTTGAATATCTTGTCTCTATTCTTTTAATGTTTTTTATGATTCAATCCTAGAATTTATTTTATCACGTTTCAATTCATGGATGTTTAGAGAGGAGAGATAAAGTGTTTGGAAAACTTGATATCAGTTTATTCATCTTAGAAATGAGAGCTTGATAGAGATGGTTTTGCCCTTCAAATCTACTGGAAAACTAATTAAGACCTATGAATTTTATCTTGATTTAGTTTGATTTATGATTTTTAAACGGATTAAAAGATCTATAAAGTATAAACATTTTTAGAGTGTTTTTAGGTGAGAATAAATTGAAATTTTAGTTTTTGAGGTCACAAAACTCAGACCCTAATTTTACATTCATCAAATGTAATTGGGAAATGTTTATGATAATGACACGTCATCTACTACGATATATTATTTGTGAAAGTAGACTATACGTCATCTGTTATTAAAAAAAAACTTGGATTAATGATGTGTCGACTGCTCTTAAAAAAAAACTCAACTAAACTCGCTTGAGCTTTTTCATTTTAGGTCAAGCACGCGAGCCTCATCTGCTAGGCTTAATAGTGCCTGAACTCCTTTAATTTTTTAAATTTAATTTTTAATTACTATCTTCTCTTTCATGTTTTAAATTATTTAGTTTTTTTTATTTAAAAAGTGATTCATCCTTTGGATTATTTCTATAATCTTATAATATCTCAAAGAGATTATTATAATTTATCACCAACCTTGTAGATTTTTGAAAAGATAAGTTGTATTTGCACCATGCATGCATTTATAAAAACAAAAATTATATGTATTTAGTGATTAAAATTAATCTCCAAGATAAATAAGAGAAAACATATAAAATTAATGGACAACTAAGGGGATTTTTTTGCATCTATCTTTTGCTTAAGATAAACTTTTATTATAATTTCTAATTAGTATTAACAATTTTTTAAATAATTTACTGTTCATATATTTCTCAATTTAATTTATAAAACAAAAGCATCGTTTTTCTTTTTCTCAATTAAAAAATTTTATGACATAGAAAAACACATCCATGA
>Ga0325404_1008301_pt1 | contig 10697 bp, 7 predicted proteins | sample PopdelMetagenome_18_FD_205664 | JGI IMG/M metagenome (GOLD analysis project Ga0325404, IMG submission 205664) | Populus deltoides microbial communities from Bellville, Georgia, United States - Xylem-Control-R1 | ecosystem: Host-associated > Plants > Phyllosphere > Stem > Wood/Secondary xylem...
TAAGGATAGATAGTCTAATCCTATTTTGAAATTTTATCGAAACTCATTTCATACATTGGATCTTTGGACACCCTACATGAGTCATGATTGTCTAAAGAATTAGGTGTTAAAATCTAAATTTGTGTTTCCGTTTAATATGGAAAGTAGTTGAATTGTTTGTGGAATGGGTTATATGTCAAGATGGGATATTTAATGGAGCAAATTTTGTTTTAAAGTTCCTTTCTAGGTGCTTGTGGTTGCTTTCTGATACTTTATTATTAGAGTTGTATACCCAACATTGAAGAATTCTTAGTTGACTGACTGACCATCATTATTGGGTAGCTTTCTGGATCTTGACTGAATAGAAGGTTGATGTTGCATTTGCAGGCAGTTGATCTGGATCCCACAAATGCTGCTGTGCTTTCGAATAGAAGCCTGTGTTGGATACGATTGGGGCAACCTGACCAAGCATTAGCTGATGCAAAGGCCTGCAGAGAGCTAAAACCTGATTGGCCAAAAGCTTGGTATCGGGAAGGCGCAGCTCTGCGCTTGTTGCAGGCATGCCTTTTTTTTTTCTTTTCTTTTTTCCATGGGTGTTGTACTGATTTACATTGTCTAGCATTTCTTGATTGCCTTCTACTTGCAGAGGTTTGATGAAGCAGCAAATTCCTTTTATGAGGGTGTGAAGCTTGACCCTGAAAATAAGGAGCTTGTGAAATCCTTTAGGTATGTGTTCAAAAGCTACGTTACAAATTTTTGCTTCTCTGACCCTTTAAACTTCTGTTCTCTTTCCATTTAAGTCAAGATATGTTAGTATATCAGCTTATGGATTCTGAATTCTTAACTGAAGATATTAACTCTGGAACTTACAGATATGCATATTTCTTGGCAAAAACTGTATTACGAAGAAAAAAAAGAACGTTGTAAGGTCAATTGAAATTTGAAAATAACTACTTTGTGTGATTGGTGAGGAGTGGAGGGATGAATTTGTATAATGAACATAGAATACAAGCATTTCTGGTTGTGAATCAAATGGTATCTCCACAATTTTTATTTTTATTTTCCTATTTGGAGATTTTTTTTTTGTTTGTAGTTAATCTCATATCTGGTTATTTTGCAACAGTCTCCACATTCTGCACTACACTTAATCTTGTTTTGTGCTGCATTGCATTTCGGTACTTTGGAGCACCTCTGCAGAACTTTCAGAACCCATAGAAGCAATAAATGAGTTTTTCCCTCATTGCAAGAGCACACCAGATAGATTACGTTGACTTCTGTCCTTTTAACAGGCTACATTTCATGACACATGTTTAGCCTAGTGTGCACGTTCAGAACTCATTGCTAGTTCTTTTTCTATGCCATCTTTAGGATAAATTTATTTGTAACCATGCAACTCGCCTCTTCTTTCAGGGAAGCAGTTGATGCTGGGAGAAAGTTTCATGGCACAGATCAGGGAAAACCATGACGTGTCTATGGCAAATACATCAGTACTGAGATGAGGGACTCAAAGTTGTCTATGAAAGCTTTGCTGGTTTTTCTCTTTCCTTCCTATTCTGGAAGAAGCTGCAAAATCAAATTAGTTGTATTAAATCCTCGTGGGGGGGAAAGGAAAAGGAGAAGAAAGTAGAAATGGTATCTCACTTTAAAATTGTTTCGAAAACATTTTTTTTAATCTCTGTCCATGTCTCTATCTCGTCAACTAAACCTGATTATATCTCTTACATATCTATTTCTTCTATCCTGAACACTAATTAAAAGTAACCTGAAACATCATCATGCTAAGGCTATGTAACAAACAATTTTTCTTCTGTCCTGGAACACTATGTTAAGGCTGGGTGACAAACAATCAGGGGCAGAAATTAGAGAAAATAGGAAGTGCCTTGCTAAAAGCATGTGACATGCTCTCCCATCCATGGTTTTGAATATCTTGCCCTTAGGGCATATGAAGATGACGTGGATGCTCGTAAACTATACACAAATGAAGGCTACAGAGTTGTATCAAGTGATCCCCAATGGTTAACTTGGATTGGAAGAAAACGCCGGATGCTTATTATTAAACAGTCCGATTTGCTTAATCAGCATTTCTAATTTTTTTTTTTCCAATCATATATGTGATCTGATCATTGACATACATCAAGCAATTGTAAAGGAAAATTCTGCAATGGCCTTCTGATTGCCTAGCAAGTCCATTGTCAATAGTTTGTCGCTAGACGGAAACTTGAATTTTAATTTTGGTGGGGCTTCTACTACTTTTATTCATTAAAAGATAAAAAAAAAACCCTACTTTTAAGCATCTCGACAACTAGCAGAAGACAAACCAGCTTTCATAACAAATGAGACAGAAAATATCAAAATTTGAACTTCATTGCAGATACACCTGAGAGTAAGAAACATACACCATCTATATTCATGAAGCTTGGACAACAATCTAAAATATCCAATTACCATTTGAAGAAGTCGATTCCCTGATATTTCAACGATCAACAAGAGACTCCTTCCATGAATAACATGGCAAATCAGCTAGACAGCTTCTGTGGAATAAAACAAAAACCTACCTCACTAATTCTCCTCTAAGTTAATGGAGTCCCCAAACTTTCCATACAAAATCTTCTTTAATTTAGCCATCCGTGCAACCACGGACTCTTTCTCGTCATCAAGTTTTTCCATGTTCTTACCAGTCACCTCTTTCATCTGCTCTATCCTGGTCTCAACCTCATCCCTTGGAACATGAGCAAAGACTTCTCCAATTTGGAACCGAACCACCTCCTCATCAGTAAGAATTAACTCGTTGCTTGCATCCTCTAGATTATCATTGGTTTCCTGAAGAAAAGGAGCTATTGTATAAGTAAACAAACTCAGCATGGTAGAGAACAGGATTAAAAACAAAATTATGCATCCCTATATGCATTTATAGAATGGGTGGGGCATATTAGGTCCACGAGCTAGGTTACACAACAAGATGCATCCTTTCCTCCCTTTAATCCCTCCCATCCCAGTTTGGATGGGATTCAATTTCAGGTCTTCAAAGACAAAGTCAAGTGAATTTACCGTCTAGGCTACTGAAATCCACAGGGCCAATATGAATAACTTGCTGCCATTTGCAAAAGATGGCTATTATGCTGTGCTGTTGCACTACTACTGGCAATGTGACAAACTGTCCACATAAAATTATGGTAATCCTTGCGCTTTGTTTATGTATAATTAAGTCAAGGAGACAGGTTTAGGACAAAAAAGTCTGTGAAGGGAACACTATGCACAAAGCATCTCGGACTGGATGGACCTGGGTGGTAAAGTATTTGAACAACCAAAACGGAAATTTGAAAAAGAGTTTGTGGAGTTCAGCGAGTCTTAGATATGATAACAGCATGTTATGTTTAACTCTGATGGAGGAAACTGGGGGCAAATAAGAAAGAGAAATGTAGGGGAGAGGAGCAAGAATTTCATGAAAGAAATCAGTAACAAAGGTGGAAGAAGTAAAAGTATGATCTTAACATAGAAAATGCATTCTTAATTTGGATATTGAATTTTATGAAGTGAACTTACCATCTAGGCTAGCTGGAACCCACAAAGCCAATATGAATAACTTGCTGCCATATGCAAAAAATTGGGATTGAAATCTTTTGCAGTCAGAAAAATAAAATAAAAAATTATTCCATGTCTCCTTCCTTTCCATTCTCAATTCTAAATCAAACTAGGAAACAGAGAGGGAAATTAGAACTTAACTTTAGAGTTTCGCTAACTTAGTTTTGGCATGGGAGACCAAGAGTGCCTGCACTATTTTACTTTTCTATGAACATGGTCCATTGACATGCCCAACAACTTGCCCATGACCACAATATTTGGACCCTACGACGAACCGATCCACTCAAGCTTTGCTCCAGATCAGCAAGATGATGTAATTCCTCAAAATCTTTCACAGGCTTTAGTCTTAACTTCAGTTCCCATTGAAAGCATAGGAAAAAACAAACCCAGTACCTTAATGCAATCTTCACTCAAATTAACATATTCAAGATCATCCATTTCAAGATAAATGAGGCAACCTCAACAATCTTTAACATTCAACATAAGCTCAATTAGCTCACTTTAGCTTGCAACCACTGGACTTTTTTGACCCTACATTTGCATAAGCCCTCCTACTGTACCAAACCAACATACCCTTAAACGTACAAACACTAAGACAGAAAATTGAACTTCCAGTTCATATTCAAATCAATCACATTTAGCCTTTTAAACGCAAACTCCAGTTGCTGCACACTCTGATCAACAAGTGCAACAATCTTTTTATTTTCTCTTTTTTATCTACCAATAATACTCAGTAAAAATATTAACCTCTTATTCAAAACATAAAAAACTAACCCAAAAAAGATGATAGAACAAACCCATCAAATAAAACACAAAATCAAAGCTGCCCTTGTTACAAATTCAGAAAACCCATCTCCACATAAATGCAAAACGTTAATAAGAGTGAAATCAAAGGCATATAAATACACAAAAAGATGGTACCTTGGCAATCTTAATTTCGTCTTCAAGCTCGTGCAATCTGTTGTTTAATCTGCCAAATTTGTTGATGTTCTGCTGATCCTCCCAAGTCACCTCCTTGTCAGATCCACCACCCTTTCACCATTCACCTCATTGTTATTTACTTAATTATTAAACCATAAAAAGATAACAACAACAATAATAATGGAGTTGTTTGTAGGAGGGTTTTCGATTGATTACCTGCTGCATGTTTTGATTTTGAGAAAGCTTCCAAGTAGACAGACAGACAGACAGACCGACCGACCAAGGTTTGATGCGCTCACTTCAATCTCTCAGCAACTGCAAACAACACGCTGAAGAGTTTCCAGCATTAAAGATTGTCTATCTCTATCATTAATGGTTCTTGAGTAGATTATTATTAGTCTCTTTACGTTTACAAAAGTTACAATCTAGTACTTTTAGTTTTGCAAATAACGTGTTAGTCCCTTGACCACAGTCTTACATTCAATTCTTCTTTAAATGTCTGAATTACCCTTGTTAAATGCGATTTTGTCTTGTTTTTAGTTGGGGAGATTGGATAATTTCCAAAGGAAATAGAGGACACTTTAGGGGAAGAATAATTAACTTATCGTTGAAATATAGTGAAAGGATTAGGTTGCAGATGAATATAAAATTATAGGAATTTAAGATTAGGGTTTTAAATTAACGGAATTTACTAATTATTTTGCTAAAAAAGGACATTGTATGATAGTTTACTTTTAATTCATCGGCTTGTTTTGAGTTCATTTTTTCTTTTCTCTTGAAATTCTTTAGTTGGTTTTTGTATACTGAAATGAAGTCCTTTTCGCATGAAGATTTACATACATTATTCATCCTCTACTATTTGACGAAATCCATAATTAAATTTGGTAGAGAATCACTCTGCTTTTTTTTTTTTTGGTAGAGAATCACTCTGCTTTTGATTAAGATGATGCTACTTGGTACGAACAAGAGATTTAACGACAGGAGTTGCAAGTCCGAAATTCATTAAAGATTTTTCCTATGATTGAGGATCTTCAATCCAGAGGTCTGAACCAGTCCACGATCTAATAATCTTGTAACTCCAGCATATGGAGCTAGATTAAGCTTCGATTTTATATGGCCGGCCTTAAATTTGAAGAGTGAAATAAGAAATCATCATTTCACGTCTGTTCAATAGATGGTGCCGCCATGAGCAAGCCTGCATTTAGCAGACCGTTCAGGAATTAATACGCCATTGGCCAGTTCGGAAAGAGGAAACGTTTTACAAGTCTCCTAACAGCTTCAGCAACTTCTCACTCTCACAAACATGCATTCTCCTCTCAATTTGCAGCTTTCAACTGCAAATTAGCAACTTGGTAAATTCAAATAGCGATATGATCATTAGAAACTTAAATTCTGGATAAATAGGAGACAGTGTTGACAGAGAACACAAACGTAAGTGATGTGGCTCTCTATTATAATAAATGAAATATAAATATATTCATACATGTAATCACATGCATGAAACAAAGCAGCATGCATGTGATGATTTGATTTAAAGATCACAGAAAGGTTACAGATGTTGAAAATCCAACAACATAAATATTTCATAACTGAAGATGTAAATAATCATCGAGATGACAGGCAGGTTAAAGGTATATTTTAAGACTCTTGGACTTTCCGACAATATGACAATACCATCACGAAGTCCTTAGCTGACGAACCCACAGAGGCTGGTACTTTTTTTGACGTCGAACCGGTTCGAAACCACAAGTCTACTAAGTTCTGTAATTGCAAAGTTGGCCGGACAGGCTGACCCCGGCAAAGTATTTCCACCTACAAAATTAAAAAGAAGAAGAAGAAAGAAGCAGCAGCAGCAGCAGCTAGTGTTCATTCCATTATAAGCACACAAATCAAAAGTTCTGATGCCATTTCTAAAAATCATGACTTGAAGTATTAGGAATTTTCACGAACAATTTTATCAAATATGCAACAACAATTTTAGGAAACAATCAAGAAAAAGTGGGGACCACATATCCAAGCTTCCTAGCAAAGTCCCTTACATAGTTCAGATTTTTTTCCCCACAAGAACATCAAGCAACTCTGCCAGTATTTATTAAAAGTTATGTAGATTTGATTTTTATTCAACAAGCAGAGGAAGTGCTAGTGTCACGAGAAAACAGAAGTGATTTAAGAAAATATGAAATATGAAAGCATTGACGAAGTTGATATAGAATGCACTATAACACTCCATCTTGTTAGCCGGAAATTATCTAAAAATTTAAAACTACTTGTTTTGCATCTGGCTAAGAACATCTATGCTCAAAGAAAAATATAATGCTGTATGACATCCATAGCCCTGGATACTTGATATCATTGTTTATCACTCATCGGTATATGTATCTCCCTTCATTCCAGTAAAACTACATGTTACTCAAAAGATAGAGTCGAACGTACATTGATTGAAGATAGAGTACATTTTCTCATATGATTTAAGATTCCCTAGCAGATCTTGGTATGACAATATGAAGCCTTATTGACACTTGAGAAAAGGTGGTGTCATTTTGATTCTTGAAGTTTTTGGAATTATTCAAATCATTCCAACTAAACTTCCTAGGGTTAAATGAGTTGGTATCCTCAGGCACACAAGAAGTAAGGAAACATGCTCCCCTCGGGATCTTTCCATAAAAAAATTAATTTCAAGTTACACCCAACAGTAGTTACAAGCTCGATATCTGTTCCTGACCTTTTACAAGCAATAATAAAGAGCCAGCAAACGACAATAGAGCTGACAAATAAAAATCACAGCAATTTTTAACAAGTAAACCAACAAGGAAATTATATTTTGAGTAAGGCAAGAGAGATGAACACACCTCAGTCTCACTATCAAGATCAAGTTTCTTTACAAGGTACTTCTGAATGAAAGACACAGGCATTTTACCATCCCTGTGATGAGAAAAATCAAGAACAATAAAGCAAGGGGTAAATGAGGATGAGTTCCAAGTTAATTGATGGCTTCATCATAAAAGACCATGATTTGAGCAAACTCAGAGGTATAACCATCAAGTGAATACATCAAGACTAAGTCGATCAATGAGAGCAACAATTTGATTTTCAATTACTAAAAGCAAAGTAAGACCAAACAGATTCTAGAGTACAAAACAATAAAATCCGCACATTTACTGAAATAACCAACACATGAAAAGCCTAACATTTCTCTATTATAGCAGATGGATATAATATGTAAAACGTTTATCCACATTTTGGGGAAACAAATGCTTAGACCATAATATTATATCATCTTATGTAAAAACCGTAATCTTTGTTTCTGTTTGACATCTTCTTACAAAAAACAAAGACCCATTTTCTTAACCTGTCAAAAGAGATTATGAGAAAGCATGGTGGCCCACTTCAAATTTACCCTTTCAAAAACCGAAGTAGTTTTCAAATACACAAATGCAGAGAAAAATAATATATACATATTCAGAAGAAAAAAACAAAATGGAACATAGTTTTGAGGGTAATAAGACTAAAGAAACTCACTTAATCCTCAAGTAGCATGTGGATATCTGCGGCAAGGAAACATCTTCTTTCCTGGAGACAATTTCCACAACATTAGCAACAAATATTGAAGGAGTCACAATCCAAGCTTCACAAAGTAGACAAAGTAATATAAATTAGAGACAGCCTGGGAAGCATCTTACTGGTCTTCAGAGGCAACCAATGAGAACCATATTGGACCATTTCTTCTATTGCTCTTAGCTCCTGCAGCATCTATCATTGCTTGAGCTGAGGCACTCAACCCCTCAGACAGAGTTGCCCTTTTTCGTGCTGCAGTTAACCTTCTCCGCTTCACTGATATGGGAAGTGAATTTTTCCCATTCTTGTCATCTTGGACTCCTATTCCCTGTCCATGCTCCTTATTTTTTGTTTTAGACATATATACTTCACTGTGATGACCACCGGGTGATTCTGCTCGAGATTTTGTTTCATACAGATGAGGTTCACAATCAGGATCATCAAGCATGCCAGATTTGACTAAAGACAGCCCTTGTGAATGCGATTTGGAGGACTTGGTTCTGTTCGCAGCTTCAACAAGACAATTCAAGGGGGTCCATAGATCAGCCTTCCCTTCAATTATTTCAACATCATCATCCTCGTCATCATCATTATGTCTTTGCTCAGTAGAAGGTTCAGCCACAGAAGAATCCTGCATGAATTTACCAAGGAAAAAAACATCATTAATATAGTAAAAATGTTTTTGGCTGCAACTAGCTTACACAACATCAAGGTGGAATTTCAACTCATCCAAGCACAAGAAGGAAACTAATGTCTCCTTTACCAGCCTTCTCTTTTGAATACTTCTGACAGGAGACCCTGGTGAGCTTGGGCTCAGCAGATTATCTTCAGCAGAATCTTCTTTCTTGGATTCCTCAACAGTAAAATTGCATCCTCGTAATGCAGCGGCCTTTCTGGCACCAGCTTTGGATCTCCTTCCTGTCAAGCCATTTTGAATTGGCACTTTGGGAGTGCTGACCACCAATGATGATAATGATCTCTCCTTTCTTTTTGCTGGCAATGCAATTGAAGGCATAATTTCAGGGGCATTAACTTTTCTTCTCTTAAAAGGAAATACTTTGGCCCTTATATCTTGCAAATTATGGTCTGGCCTGCATACAAACATGAAAATCCCAATGCATGTTATTTTTCTATAAACATGAGAAAACTTCATACCATGTGTTCTGATCTAAATGTTTTCCTGGAAGTTTGTCAAAATGCATGTCATGGGCATGAACAGTTATTAACTAAAATATCATCTTGAATTTTGCAAATACAGGATTTCTTGGATTAAGAAGTCTTGCTTCACTTTTAAGGAAGAGTGACCAAAACAAATCAATTTATGTTGGTTAAGGTAAACAGTATTACAGTTAGTGAACATAAAATCACGGGAATGGATTTGCAGAGAATTAGTCTATGTTTCCAAAAACAATACCCCAATCCATATCAAACTCAATTGAGAAGCAATTCATTAGAATAGAAGTATAGTGATTTGTCGCACTTTGAAAAGAGAACATGTGCTTGTAAGTATAAAAGTATGATTGTGTGCATGTTTATGGGTGTATGGCTTCACAGAAAGGCTAACCTGAGTTTCTCCACTGGCAGACAACCCAGATCAATGTTGCATACAGGACAACAATCTACCTCTTCATCTGAAAGCTTTTCATATATGCACTTCCTGCAGACTGGTTTGGAATTCATAACCAACTCATCAGAAACAGATCATTGAACAATCAAAGATTTCTAGATGGAAAAGGAATTAGAGGGTATTGCTTGTTCAAGACCAAAGGATTTGATCTAGCACCTTAGATAAAACAATCAACAAGAAAAAGAATCAGAAGGACGTGACCGAACTAAAAACAAATAACAAAATAGTTCAAGATAAAATGTGCCTCATATGATTAAACAGAGAAAATTGCCATAGTTCAGCAATTCCGTGGAATTTTTGCCTCTCCTTTGCAACCAGATGCATAATACATGCCCGGCAAAGGACTTTGACAGCTTTTAATATTTTGTTTTCTTTAAAGAAAATTGAATAGTCATGAAGTTGGAGGTATGTTTACATGAGTCATTGACAGAGGATAGTGAGTGGCAATACGGATTGATTATTACACACTGGTCACAAGGTACAACAAAACTTCAAATTACTTCAACAATGCAAGTTTTAGTTTAATTTTCTTATCAGTAACAGAGATCAAAAAGAAGAAAAGCAAAGCTTTCCATGTGGTGCAAAGCATGCATTGCACAACTGTACCACCTGAAGCCTAAATGACCAAACTTACAGAGAGTATTTGGAGATTCTACCCGACGCAAGATAACAAATTCAAGTACGCATATCGTCGTTACTCAATTGACTATGTTTATTTAATCATAATACCATACCGGTAGTGTACAAAGCTGAAACTGAAATCACCAAGAAAACACTATTCAACACTACGTGACAAAGGTCATACAGAACATGCATGAACCAAAACCAGAAATGAAAGCAAAAATACACGAGTAACAGAGAATTTGAAAACTACAATAATCCACCATATAACAAAAATGAACACTTTTAGAATTGCACTCCATATCGATTAATACAAATCAAGACAAACCCCATCACGAATTCAACGACATTGAATCATCAAATTGCAACATACATACAAGCCATGATGCGCAAGCTAAACAAGAAATTGAAA
>Ga0325404_1008302_pt1 | contig 10696 bp, 6 predicted proteins | sample PopdelMetagenome_18_FD_205664 | JGI IMG/M metagenome (GOLD analysis project Ga0325404, IMG submission 205664) | Populus deltoides microbial communities from Bellville, Georgia, United States - Xylem-Control-R1 | ecosystem: Host-associated > Plants > Phyllosphere > Stem > Wood/Secondary xylem...
TCATAAATGCTAGGAGTTTATCCAAACTCACAAGTGTTTACAACAAGATTTATTCTCTCAAAAAGCAGATTGTTCAATTAAAAACTATAATCTCTATAGCTCATTTAATAGCACTAAGGATGATTGTGATAAGCTAGCAAGAATTGTTACAGAGATGAACAAGAAGCAAATAGAAGTAGAGAAAGATGCTGCTGTAATGCAGAGGAAGAAGAAAATGTTTATGTGTATTATTCACTGCTTACATTCCCAACACTGTTACATTCATTTTATATCAACAGAAGGTGAGAAGCTTGATTACGTATTCTACTCAACAGTAACAGAATTCATTAACTGTCTAACCATATTAACAAACTTGCTAACCATTATATTCTCTATTCTCTTTGACAGGTGGCTGAAGCAGAGGTGGCTGAAGTAGAGCCTTTGATATCTTGACATTCCCCCGCAATCATATGCTTGGAGGAACCAAGCATAAGATTGGAACAGAGACGCCGAAATAAAGGAGTGGAAAGGCCTTTAGTGAGAATATAAGCAAACTGATCAGTAGAAGTATATGCTGTTGAAGCCATAGAATCTGGAAACATGGACCCTGCTAGTATACTTGAGCAGATTGAGCTTCAAATTGCTAATGTTAAGGAGGAATCTTTTAGCAGGAAAGAAATACTTGAAAAGGTTGAGAAATGGTTGACTGCATGTGAAGAGGAGAGTTGGCTTGAGGAATATAACAGGGATGACAATCGATACAATGCTGGGAGAGGTGCTCATCTGACTCTCAAGCGTGCTGAGAAAGCTCGCAATTTGGTTAATAAAATGCCAGGTATGGTGGAGGCTTTGGCTTCCAAAACCATGACATGGGAAAGCAAGAGAGGCACTGAATTCTTATATGATGGTATCCGCCTTCTTTCTATGCTTGAAGAGAACACCATATTATACCAGGAGAAAGAGGAAGAAAGACGGAGGCAACGGGATCAGAAGGAACTGCAGAAGAGACATGCTTGACTGTCACAGTAGTAGAAACTGTAGGAAGCAAACAGAGATTAGCAAGATATTAGAAGCTTTGAAGTTGAGAAGTAGTCACCATTTTTAGAGTTCAAGAGACAGAGAGGAAGAGAATCACAGATTTGAGAAGAGACTTGAAGAAGAATTTTTCAGTTTGACAATATATTAAAAAGAATCACAGATTTGAGAAGAGAGTTGAAGAAGAATTTTTCTGTTTGACAATATATCAAACAGCTGATAGGCAAATTGATTATTATGAAAGAATTGGTTTAATAACCCAAATTGGTTTATTCTGAAACACGTGACAATGAAAGAAAAAAGAAAATAAGTGGACCTGTTCCATTGAATCATGAGCATATCCAGTATTGTTGAATTTTATAGAAAATGAGGTTGAAATTCTGAATGTCTCAAGTCATAACTGCATATTTGATAAGGACATTTTTTTTTTGTGCTTAGGAGAGTATTAAAATGGTTGTTGATAATGATACATGGGGTCATGCTTAGGATCTAAGGCTAAGATGCGTTGCTAAAGTTGTGACAGCCATTGACTTGAGCTAGAACAGTAAAAAACAATGATGAGTAGTTTGCAGTGAGACAAAGTAACTGAACTTAACCAACCCCTGAATCTTGTCTGAAGGTGTAATTACACAGTCCTTTGCATCTTTCCATTCCATCAATATCGACATCCTCTTGAGTTTCCAGCATTCATTCCATTCTGCTATTTTTATCTCAACTAATTTATGCTGTCCTCTGCCTTTTTTTTTTTTTAATCAATTCTCTTAAGTTTGTTTGTGTTACTTTCTTTCTGACTGGCTCCTGAAGAAATCAAGCATATAATTGATAATGTTTTGCTGGTTATTTGTACTTCCAAGATCAAAGTTGTGAAGGAGACTTATTTCCCTGAAATAAATGAAATGTACCAGAGAATTGCTGCCAAGTTACAGCAGGTAAATTGTCTCTGCAATTTCTTCCGGATTATCTGCCCATGCATGATTATCTGCAATTTCCCCACGTTGAGCTTTTGTATTAATCTGTTTTCCTCATCAGCATTGCCTGCCATTTTATCATGTGCACTAATCACCTACCCCCCCCCCCCCCACCCGCCCCTCAACCATGCATCGACATAGAAGAATTGGAATAGAAACATTTTTTTTCACTAATGTTTTGCTACAAAGGATCAATGCAATTTTTAATTCTTGCGTATGTTAACTTCGCTTTCCAGCTTGACTCTCTTCCGCAACAACCGAAGTCAGAACAACTTGAAAAGCTGGAGGTATTCAAGGCCAAGTTGGAGCGCTTGATAACATGCTTACAAGTCTCTAAAAACAACATCACACCTAGTTTCAAGGAGAAATTGGGTTCCAATGAGAAGCATATTGTAAGTTTTCTAAACCCAAGCAGATTCAGGAAGCCAATTCCTAATCTACAGCTAGGACAACTTCCCCAGCCTCATGTGCAACCTATGCAGCAATCCCAGTCTCCAGTTCCGCAGTCCCATGAAAATCAACTGAATACCCAGTTGCAATCAATGAAGGTGCAAGGTTCTATACCAACAATGCAGCAGAACAATATGTCAAGCTTGCAGCATGGTTCTCTTTCATCTTTATCTGGGGTTTCTATGTCACAACCAATCATGATGATGCGGGACGTGGGATGAGAGATTTTAAGAAAAGAAAAGGGGGAAGAGAGAATGATATTGTAGCAAAAATTTCACAGGACTTACTACAAATCCAAGCCAAAATATATGGCCACTTAGGCGCTCCATCAAAGTATGCGTATTGGATATAGTAGCTACCGGCTGCATGCATTCTAGTTTTGACATCAATGATATCCGGCATCCCACATCGAGGCATAATCACCCGCGATATTGTTTTGCCATCTAAGATTCTAGAGGGCTTCAAGTTGAAGTTAAGCTGGTAGGTTTTTATAGCCATATCTAAGTTATCGAAATGATCATGGTTTTCTTGAGGATAATGATTTAGGTAGCCAAAATGGTGGAGGTATTTTTTGAGTTTATGTACACCTTCCGCTTTATCACCTATTTTGTATCCCTGTAAATGCTTTATAAATTCAAAGGATGGATTCAACATCAAACATGACCTGAAATGTTGAGGAAACAGAAGGGAGGTGTTTTTCTAAACACAAGGCAGATTTTTATGAGGGCAAATCTTCAGCGTTTCGACAGGGATTAAATTTTCTCAAAGAGGCTTTGGTTTGATTCCTACAAGCTGCGGGCAAATCTTCAGCGTTTCGACAGGCAGATTAAATTTTCTTAAAAGGGGCTTTGGTTTGATTCCTACATGCTGCGGGTAAATCTTCAGCGTTTCGACAGGAAGCCTCAATCTGCGACCACTCCAAGCTTTGATTGAATAACTGAGGTGGGGTCGCCCTTGAAACATTGGTAGATGTAAGTGTTGCTCACATGCATAGAATATTTTTTTTCTACTTAGTAGTGGTTTTGGCAATTTTTTTTCAGACAAGTCTTGAGAGTTGAAAGAGTAATCACACCCGAGTCAACCAACAATCCAAATCAGCTCCCTTCCTAATGGTTCAGGAATGAGAAGTCCAGCTTATATATTTGATATAGAGACGGTACACTACAAATTAAGCACCCAATAACTAGACAAACAATCATGATAAACTAGGAACAATTGTCTTCCCAGTAACAAATTCACCTTCTCACGTTGGAGAACTTGCGAAAACTAGCCACCACAAAATAGTAGCAAGTATTTATGCAGTCTTCGATGAAGTACGACCACCTGCATCGCCAATATGGATTGATGTAAAGAACTGCTGCAATCGTCATTACCACAACTGTGTAACATACACCGAAGCTGATGTAGAAAAACTCCATGTCTATGAAACCATCATCTCCTTGTTCATCATTAGGCACTGGCTGTGACGGCACTGCTTCCTCACTACAATTGTTTCGCAATGGAGGTCCACACAAGAAAGGATTTCCTTCGTAACAGTTTTCATCATCAAAGGTCCCAAATTGATATTTTCTCTCGGGTGTCCTACCTGACAAGTTATTGTACGCCACACTAAAAACTTCCAGTGTGGTAATTTCAGTAAGTTGTGGAGGGATGGCACCATTCAAGTTGTTGTAAGAAAGATCCAAACTCTCAATCTGCTTTAGGTTTGAGAATGTTGCAGGGATAGATCCAGTGAGATTGTTGTGTGATAAGTTTAATGACAGTATCTTACTCAAGTTTCCAAATTCTGGTGGGATTGCTCCTACAAAGTTGTTATTGGAGAGATCAATACCATACATGTAGCTCAGAACTTTCCCCTTGTAACCATAATACATATTTTTAGTTGTAAATTCTATCACTTCTTCTGTAAAGTTAACCCAAAAATCCTTTCCCAAGTTGTACATACTATCCCCTAGTGGTGGACCCATTGTTTCATAATAAGCTTTTTCTATGGACCATGACGGAAAACCATATCCGAGATCCGCGAGCGTTTTCTGGGAACTTTCCTTGAGAGTTAGATTGCCCAAACATGAGGGTAGTGGACCAGAGAGCTGGTTTTGTGAAACATCCAAAATGCTTAATTGTTCTAACAAGCATAACTGAACAGGGAGCTCACCATCAAAGTTATTAGCCCTCAGAAGAAGAACACTCAATGATGAAAGATTGCCAATCCAATTTGGAATAGAGCCAATGAAGCTGTTGTCTCGAAGATCCATCGTAACCAGGGAAGAGCTGTTATAAAAACCATATGTTAATGGACCGCTCAATCTATTTTTGGATAGATGCACATGGATTAGAGTCCGTGGACTGAAACAAGATGGTATATATCCAGACAGGTTGTTCTTAGAAAGGTCCAAATATAAAAGCTGGTCAAGCTTACAAAAGTCTCTTGGGATCGGACCCTTAAAATGGTTTTTGGACAAATCAATTGCGTTAAGTTGCGTAGAATTGACGAACCACCTTGGAAGCATGCCTGAAAACTTATTGTTGCTCAAATTCAATACAGTCCACCTTTTCCACCCATATAATGGAAAATCTGATAACTGACCCCAAAAGTTGTTACCACTTAGGTAGAGAAAATCCAGGCCAGAAGAATTGAACACCAAGGTCGGTATTTGCCCACCCAAATTGTTGTTTGACAGCTTGAGAAACCATATTGTTGTTAGTTGTTCTAGTTTTACTGTGGACAACTGATTGTTGGATAAATCTAAAATTTCCAAAGAGCTAATATTTCCTAAACAAGAAGGAATAGAACCTGTGAATCTATTCTTAGCCATCCTTAAACTGTTTAGATTTGGAAAGATCAAACAAATATCTTTTGAAATTTGACCGTTCACGTTGTTGTTGGATATATCTAATTCGGTCATATTCGGATATGAGTGATCTTGCAACTGCAAAGCATCAACAAAGGAGTTGTCACTCAGATATAGTTGCTCCAATCGTGTATTGTTCTTAAGCAACCACGATGGAAACATTCCGGTGATGTTGTTGTGGGAGAGATCAAGGAATCTTAAGTCGTATTGGTAATAGAGGAAGTTGGGAATTTCTACATTGAGTGCTTCCATTGTTTTTGACAAGCTAAAAAAGACTAGTTGGAACTTTGGAATCAAATCATGAAAGGACATGAGTTCTGTTACTAGTCTGTTGTTCTCACTAGAAAAGAACTTGAGGCTTGAGTGGTTCATAAAAGGCTTCATTGAAATGGGAACTTCAAAGGGGTTATTTGATAGTGAGAGGAATTCAAGGGATTTGAGGTTGGTAAGAGGACTGGAGGCAATATTTCCAGTAAAATGGTTTTCAGAAATATCTAATAGTTGTAGAGATGACAAATTCCCCAAACAATCTGGGAGTGAACCTCCTAAATTATTTCTAGAGAGATCTAAGTGCTTCATATTCTTCAATTCACACCAACCTGTACAATTTATCTCGAAACAGTCAAAATAGTGTTGATGATGTAATTATAGGCGGATGGAGAGTTGTTAATTTACCTTGAGCGGGTAGGGTGCCATGGAGGTCACATCCACCAACAGATAAAACTTGAAGAGCAGGCAATGCTCTAATGTTCTGGAGAAAGTTTATTGGGAGAGAAGTACGATCTAGATGCAATTCTTCAAGGATGCTAGAATTGAAGAAAGTCCCTGTGAAAAAAGAAAGAAGAAGAGATATGATGAAAATAGTGGTGGTACAGAATAGCCATTCCATTCAATATTATTAATTAAGATTTTAAGAAACTAAACTATGATTAGTGAATTGAAAACAGGCAATCAAGAAATTAAGTGTTATCTTGATCAAGTTTTTAAACCTATGATAAAGAACTGATATTGAATAGTGAGATGATTTTTGGATAAAAACAAGAAATTGCCTGAAAAATCCAGAGATATTCACAACTTTACCATTGACAGTCGTCGATCCTAGCAACACATTGTCTGATAAATCTAAAGACTTGAGATGAGAAAGTCCACGCAGATGTGATAAAATGCTGTCATTGAATATATTATTATAGCTCAGGTCCAGGTTCTCGAGTTTCCCCAAATGTGATGATATGATCTCAAAACCTGGAAGAGAGTTGTTTCTATAAGTAAGTCATAATGAGCTAATATAAACTAAAGATAATTAGAATTGACGAGATGCTGTTGTTCAATTGATATATGATTCTCAAATTATACATAAAAAGAACACATATTTAATTATATAATAGGTTGTGTACACTTCAAAGATCAAAGCTCCATCGATAGTAATCTTCATAGATGAAATTAAAGCGCAATCAAACATGATGAAATGCTATCGTTGATTATTATATATATATATATAAAGTCCTCAATTTTCTTGATAATGTAACTTACTATTGATAGATCCTGTCAGCTGATTGCGTGAAAGATCTAATGACTTGAGAGATGAAAACCCAGTTAGAGATGGAAAAATGCTATCGTTGAATTGATTCCAACTTAGATCAAGGTTCTCCAGCTTTTTCAACCTTGATGACAAGACTTTGAAACCTGCATGATGTTTCTCAAAAGCATAGAAATGATACACTTCAAAGATTAAGAAACAATTTTTAAATATCATTCTAATTTTGATCTTATTGGAAAGAAAAAACAATTTATGGATATAAAGTCGTTAAAGATGGTCAAACATGATAAAATGCTATCATTAAAATATTGATATAAAGTCCTCCATTCTATACATTAATTGGAGCATTGCCTGCTCTTGTAATTTTTAATTCTCAAATTATACATAAAAAAATATACAGTGCATAGACTAAGGAAGAAGATAGATTGCAAGTATCCATTGATCTATACATGTAATTTTTAATCATCCTAGTTTTGATCCAGCTAGCTCACTTTAATCTCTTCCTGTCTTGTTAGAAAAACTATTTATGGATAAGATCAAAGCTCCATAGATATAAATCTTCATAGATGAAAGCTGATTATTATATATATATATAAAGTCCTCAATTTTCTTGATAAAGAGAATGTAACTTACTATTGATAGATCCTGTCAACTGATTGTATGAAAGATCTAAAGACTTGAGAGATGAAAATCCAGTTAGAGATGGAAAAATGCTATCGTTGCATTGATTCCCACCTAGATGAAGGTTCTCCAGCGTTTTCAACCTTGATGACAAGACTTTGAAACCTGCATGATGTTCCTCAAGAGCATATTGGAAGGAAATAAACGCATAAGACTTTGAAACCTGTTGATTCAACCCCTTAGAATTTTTCAACCTTGACGATGACAAAACTTTGTTTTGATTTTTTTTTAATTTTATTTTTTTTAATTTTATTTAATTTAATTTTTATATTAATTTTGGTATTTATTTTTATGATTATTATTTGCTTTTCTCTTATCATTTTTTTAATTAAAATTTTTTACCTATTAGATTTGATTCTCATTCTTTTGATTGTTATTCATTTTATTTGAGATAATTTATGAAATTAATATTTTTTTTATTTTCATTCTCATTCAACTTTTTAATTTGTAAAATTTGTTTCTTATTATTTTAATAAACTTGAAAAAAAATATTAATAAGTTATTTTTCAGCTAATTTTTTATGATATAGTCAAATACTGGAAAATATTTTCTAATTTATTTTCATGATACTGCTAAATATTGAAAAATAATTTACTTTTCAGGAATCTATTTTCTAGCAAACAAACGGACATAATACAAATTATACAAATTAAAAAGTAAAATGTAGGTTAAACCCCTATGATATTCAATTTGTTAAAAAAAAATAAAAATTACTGATCGAGGTGCTCACTAGAATACAAATCTATAGATGCATAACCATATAGGTGGTATTTGAATTTAGTGATCCACAAAAAGGGATCATTGGATTTCAAATACGTAACCATTATTTATATATAAAAAGAAAATGATGTTTTCATGTAGAAATGTAGAAATGATATAATTATAAATTTTATTAATTATTTTTACTATAGCATATTATAGTGGTGGCAAAATTATAATTTTAGGTTTTTTCTTTATACATAATATTTTTATTATATATTTATAACTAGTTTATTTATCATTATTTTTTTTCTTATCTTCGTCGTTTTAATATATTTTTAGTTTTTCTTTCTTTAGACTTTTTTTTTAAAATATTTTTTTATTTCAAACACTTTAAATATTTATAACGTGAGAAGGAGAAAAGAAAAGGTTTCGAAGCTAAATAATTAAAAGGTTACCATAGAAGCTACCTCCTGATCCAGCTGTCAACCCATTGACTGATAGATCCAAAAACTTGAGAGTGGAAAGGTTCCCATTGAAACATGACAAAATGCTTTTATCATTATTAAATCGGTTATTCCATAGGTCAAGATTCCTCAGTTTTGATGATAGGACTTCGAAGCCTGGAAGAGAATCATCAAAGCAAGATAATTGACATTAAACACCAACCAACCAACCTTCATTTATTTTATGATTATAATTAAGTGCAGAAACATTGAACTAACCTTCATTCTCCAAGCAACCAACCAATCCAGTATATGCCAATTCAAGACTTTGCAATTCTTTAAAAGGCTGAAACAAAGATGCGTTGAGAACCCAATCGCCCAAGCTCTCATCCCTTGCTCCTCTAAGAGAGAGTTGGATCACTCGCCTTGTAGTGTTATCACACTCGATCCCATCCCAATCACAACAATTACTACTGTCCACCCAATCTCCCAAGGAAAAGCCATGTGGGTCGATCAAAGATTGGATCTCCAAGAGACCAATCCTCTCTTCCTCCAAACACCCATAACAACGACCATACCATTCGCCAACCAGAGTCAATAATGCTAGCAACATCAAAGCCCCCATTCTTTTCATCATCATCTTAGATAATTCTATGAACTACTACGTAGAATATTGTTGTTTGTTATGTGTCTTTGGTCCTATTTATACTACACTTTGGCCATTTCCATGATTTCAGATGTTTTCTTTATTTCATTTCTTTTTGGAATATTCTTCGATTTTAATATTATTTTATTTTACTGTTTAACACTTAGTCTATTAGCATTTAATTATATTTTGGTTACTAATTATCCAATTTATAGAAAAATAAAATAAAAAAATTATTGCAGTACTTTAACATTGTTGCAATACTCCCTGTGATTCCACGTAAGATTTTTTTTTATTTTAATAATTATATTTCTCTTGTCATAATTTAAAATCATTTAGAAGCCTACTTGCATGATGTCATCACTATCATATATATAATTAAATACATAAATTATTAATAATAATAAACTCGGAATAATTATAAATCTTATCCCCGTGGATTGTGTGGTATTATATACAAAAACTTCAAATACATAACATATATATATATATATAGCTGTCAATGACCTGAAACATGCAAATTAAAATTCAAAGTGTGAGCATTGAATTTCTTGTCAGTTTACACCTTTCTGCGGTGTTTCCTCTTTCCATTGATTGAAGAGCGTCTAATTAAGAGGAAAAACTGAAAAGGCAAAAGTTCTGTTGTACAGTGAAAAAGAGCATGAGAAATACACAGAAGCAGAGATGCATGAATCCTTCTCCACTAGCGGCAAGTCTGTGCGATGTATATTCCATATAAAAGATGCCCTGAGTTTTAGAATTTACCCCGCGGGCAAGTCTGTGCAAGGGCATAAGGGGACAGAGGACTTGACAAAGGGCTGAGGGGTGGGTGAGATGTTATTTCAATAAATGATTTTGAAAAATTTCTTTATATTTGTTGAATAACTAAGATAGGAGTCTTGATCAAGGCAAGAACATAGGCTCTCCAAGACAATTGACCAGAAGGAGAGAAGGAAGGCTCTATATCCTTAGCACGTCAAACACTCCTTTGCACATTAGAGAAATTGTCGAGTTATTTCTGCTTCTGCTTTTTTTTTTTTTTTTTAATAATAGTCGAGTATTATTATAGAAAGGTACTAGATCCAAAATTAGAGGCTAGCTAGCATAAAAGAAAAACAGAGGACAGTATATACAAGACAGGGGAGGAAGTCATAACATAATATATATATATATTAAAAAAAACTCAAGTTAACCTATTAAGTCCATGACTCAGATCATAAAATCAGGATAAACAAACTCAATATTAAAAAATGAAATAAAAAAAAATCATAAAAACATATATGGTTTAACAATATTAATCAATTATTAAAATCTTTCATTTTATATATATTAAAAATAAATATTAATAACTATTATATCAATTTGTGAATGTTTATCAATAAATGTTTTATATATGATATCTT
>Ga0325404_1008305_pt1 | contig 10695 bp, 5 predicted proteins | sample PopdelMetagenome_18_FD_205664 | JGI IMG/M metagenome (GOLD analysis project Ga0325404, IMG submission 205664) | Populus deltoides microbial communities from Bellville, Georgia, United States - Xylem-Control-R1 | ecosystem: Host-associated > Plants > Phyllosphere > Stem > Wood/Secondary xylem...
GATAGTTTATCTTCCGATTAGTTGAGTACCTAAACTACATTCATACTCATGAAGCAAAGAGAAGATTGTTATGATAACTCTGCATTCTATATTATTTATACAAAAAAGAGCATTTGAGAAAATAAGGATTTTATTTTATGATCAAATAATTTTTTCTAGTTGCTTGCTTTCTTAAGAAAAAGATTTCAACCCCCATGATAGATAATAACATCAAATCTCTATTAATCTCAGAAGATCCAATAGATTGATTGTTTTCTAACAAAATTCATTGCAACAGAAACAAACAATTGAAAAGTAGAATCCATTAATAATTTGTTCTTGATAACCAAATAATTTAACCTCAATTAAATGCCACAAAAAATTATTAAAATGATAAATGGGCCACCAACATAAAGTTCAAGTAACTAGGTCCTGGGATGGTGGCTAATTATTACTTATTGTGAAGGCTTACTGACATCTATTATAGTTGCCTTGAGCTGTATTTAGACCATACAATTGCATCCATGAAATAGAAAAGAACCACCAACAATCATATTTCTATGCGACATTGATGATAATAAAAAATTTCAACAACAATTAAAACTGTTAAAAATGTGTATACAGACAGATATGCTTGAAAGAGACAAATACCTGGAGGTCATTTGATAGAAGTATGCTTGATTGAATTAATCTTTAGCAGTAATAACTAAAACTTTCTTGTCCCTGTTGATAGATTGAAATTATTGATGTATTAATACCACATAGCCATACTCTGAGAAAACAAGTATCTAGATAATTACAGAAAAAATGTAAGACATGGAATTAGAGATAATATGGATAAGGAAAGAAGATGTTAAATTGAAGTGTTATGTAGAAAGAACACAGCGAACTATAAGAAAGTAGACTAATTGTTAATTGGCCGAGAAATGCCATCCTACCTTGTTAACTTGATAGCATGTCAGTCAATAGTAGTAACCTCTACTTGGTTCTGACTCGGGTACCATGACACTAGATAGCAATTGACCCTGCAAGCTCCTTCCTTCAGGCTCCTGGAGGAACTTATTGTCCTCTATGTAAGACTGAATTTCTAGAATTATTGGATTTAGTTCTGAATCCTCCCGTTCTCTCAATGCATTTAGAAAGTCATTTAAGATTATGTGGAGCATCTTCGTAAACTGAGATTTGTATTTTCTGAAGAGAACAAATCCTGCTGTCTGTGGAAACATAGAATTTTCTCAGCTTCATGGGTCCTTTTCTAAATACCACTATACCAAGTACATCAAAAACTTCTACCAACTTACTTGCAGGAAGGCATTCAATGCAACAGCAGTATACATATTGGCAGGGAGAACATTTAAGAACCTCGCAAGCCATGCCCAACCTTCTTTTGGACCATGAATGTTTGGGACACCCTGCACTTCTGTCTGCAAAGTTACAAGTGACTTGGGTCAGCTGCCACTGATAATGTATGAAGAGGTTAAAATGAGAGCCAAGACATTAATCCTCAATGAGAATGGCCAGGCTGTCATCCTAATAATACAAGGAAAACTCTTTTTTTATTATTAAAGAGAGTGACAAACCTGAACCAGAGCCCCATACAGTTTCATGTAAGATTCTAACCGTTTCAAATAATCCGTCACACTCTCAAGCTTCCCACCATCTTCTCGATGTCCAATGTCTTTATAGTAAGCCTCTTTTGATTCAAAGGCCGACTGAAATTGGAGAGAGAGAAAAACAACAATAAATAATGGGAGTTGCAACAAAAACAAAGGAAGAAATGCCACAAGTAAATCCTGTTCTCTCATCTTTTACCACTTACAGACCACTACCTGATTATTAGCCTTTTTACTTCCAAGTTAGATTTCTTCAGAATGGCAAGAGTGGAAAAGATAATCATTTAAAACTGCTGATAAAAGATTTTTCTGGAACTGTATTTCTGAGAATTTGAAGACCACTGTAGGTAGAACAAGGATTTTTAAAGGATACTGCCGGAAATTGAGGTGAGATTCAAGTAACACTCATGAAATACACATAGGAATGGAGGTCCCCTTTCAACACTTTACCAACTAAAATCCGAAGTTAGTCAAACAGGTTCAAAGGTAATGAAGGAAACACAAATATAGATAAAAGAAAATTGTTGAGCTTTCCCTATGGTGACAAATGATTATTGCCACAAGTGATGGGTTGCGACTTGGAAGAAACTTCAGAAAACATTTACTTTGACACAGATTTAACTTTAGGCTCTTCCCAATTGACAATCTCAAGTGTGCATAGCTAGCCACTTTCAGGACACTTTTCAAGATTGAAACTAGAACAGGGATATTTGATAGTTATCTGAGTAAATCATTTATATAACAGGAACACCTTCATATGTGCTGCTATTTGTTAATCAAGATGAGATGTTTGAGAGATAAAAATATGACTTCATAAGGTCATCCTTTGATCTACTGATGCATGGCAGATTAGAATTCTTTGACGTTAATAAGTAAAGAGCACTGAGAATGTTGATAAATAGACTCTGTATCAGCCCAGTAGAGTTTTAAGTTAAGGAACTCTTTCCTCCAGTTCCCAGTCTCTCTGATCTTGCCTTCTGTATTCTATATCGTTCACAAAATGTACCATATACAGGTTAAGCAAGATTATTTTGATTTTATTTTAATGTATTATTTTAACACATTTGTGGAAATCTCAAGGGATTAAATGAGTCACCTTTGAGTACACTATGTGCTTTGGGACAGTGTAGATGCAAGCTCTATGGAACTCCGCAAGAAGAAGATCCATTGCTTGTGGGACCTGATTCACAAATAATTAACATACATGAGAGGACAGAAGATTCCCCAGCATAAGGGCATACCTTCTGCTGAAATATGATTAAAACATTCCCTAATCTTCCTTGGAAGGCATAACCCCAACCCCCTAGCCTATGCTTATGTGAAAAATCCTCTACAGACCACTAGGGCCAGATCTTCTCATTTTAGAATCAAATGGCGCATTGCAAAGTCACCCAGGTAAACAGCCACAGTTTGCATGTCTTATTTTCCTTTTCACCATTAGTATCTTCACACAATCTTCAAACTTACAGAGCATGATAACTTAATTTCTCTCACAAAACCCACCCCTGTTTGAACAAGACAGAAAATAAGAAAAAACAGAAGAGAAGAGAACAAGTTAAATTGAAAAGCTTTACCTGTGAAGTAACAAGAACAATGACGTGTCCACACGCAAAAACAGCATTATCAGGACTTTCACAATGGGAAACAACCTATGGAGTCATAGACACCAAATCAGGGAAACATATTAGTGTGTCCTTTACTTCCACATTCCGTGATTGAACAAATTACAAAGTAAAACACTGCATACAGACAATAGCTGCAATAAGAGGGCGAAGAACCTAAATGGACTAAATAAATTTTGCGCCACAGAGCTTCTTAGCAATATAAATAGAGAAAAGCTTATGTTTTCGAAGCTTGTAATTCACAAGGAGAATGCAAACTATAATCAGATGTATGCACACTTTATCTTTAGCTTTCTTAATTACACACATGCTAATCAAAGTGCAGAAATAAAATATTTGCACGTTTTTGTTTTTGTCTTACTCTATAATTACATAAAAAACGTGGAATGCATTCCATCACAATGGATCTATAATGATGTTTTAGGACCTGCTTCCTGAACTTTCTCACCACTAGATTCTCCCAATTACCTTATAAAAACAACAAACAAGACTAACAATCCAGATTACCTTCTTTGCAAATGCCGCAACACTGATTGACTGAGGACAGGAAGGATTCTTTAAAATCTTAACAAGCTCACTTGCCTTTACTCTGTAACAAAATTAATAGAACATTTAAAATATTTTAGGATGCAATATAAGTCCAAACTCATGAATAAATGGCAAATTGGATATATAAGGTCTCTTAAAGTAATCATTTGTTTCTCTCAAGTAACTAGAACAATGAACAGAATACTCAAAACACAAAAGGGTATCCACCTTACCTAACGTTCTCTTTTATCCCCCTTATTTGTCTGATCAGCCTAGAAATATGCCTCTCGTGGTTGCTAAAATCCTAATGAAAATGACACCAGAAAACAAGTCAGAGTATCAAATACAAGATTTAAAAGTTATGAGATCCCTTAAAATCAGATAAGGACCGCATTGAAAAACTGGAACATAAATAAAAATCCAAGAATGACCAAAGGAAAAGATGCATGTACCCAATATGAAGGAACTACAATAACAAATTTTAAAAATTAAGTAATTATAAGATCAGTGCCAGAAATTGTAAATCACAATGACAAGCATTTTTTTAATGAAGTTAACAGAACATGAGATTTGAAGACTTAACATAACATATTCTAGCAAATACCATATTGGAAGTCATTATCAATGCCCGGTTTGCTTCTTCAAGCTCTTTAAGCTTTAGCAATCTTCCCTGCTCTAAAGTCAGAGCAGTTTGTGCAGCCCTCACAACATCACCTGCAAAAATTGTCTAATTCAATAAAGTGCACAAAATACCGATGATGGGTATTGTGAAATGTAAATAGTGAAGCTTCCTTTCTGGAACTTGGCATCATGGTAACATATAAAGTTTTTAAGAGAGAAAATAAACAAACAAAGAGACGAAGAGCCAGGATTGAGCCCTGAGGAAGTTGAAAAGGATAGCCAACTGCAAAATGATGGGCATTCTTATATAGAAAAATAGTGGGAAGCAGAGAAGGGATGGAGATCATAAGGTTTTAGGCTACCAGCAATATATTTTCCTTTTATCACTACCAAAATAATATTCTGACACTGGCCTTTACGTTTTCCACTTAAAAATTTCACACAAAAGAAATATGTGAGACAAAAATAGAGAAGAATTGGAGAGGTAGGAACAGGGAAGGAGGGAGGGAGGGAGGGAGGATAAAATGTTTAAAGAAAAGTTCAACATAAAATCAAAATGGACCACAAGCATGTCAATTTGAGACCCAAATTTCTTTTTGGGCTCTGAAACCTTTCATAATTCAAAGCACTAGAAATTTGAGTGCTTGCATAGGAATAAAAACAGAATACCTGTTGTTTGTGATTTCTTAGTTCTATTAGATCCAGACCCCTGGGTATGAAGGTTCATATTTGAAGAGTCAGCACTTAGTTGGGGTTTGGCAGCCTCCTGTTGCGAGGCTACAGCAGCTATCCTTTTTGAGGCTTCAGTAGCTTCCTTTTCAGCTGCTTCCTTTGCTGCTCTCCTCTCTGCTTCTACAGCAGCCATTTTTGCTTCCTCAAATCTAAGTTTGGCCTGCATTCAGAACTGTAATCAATACGCTGACAAATAATATCTACCAATAAAGTTATGATAGATATACCACAATAAATTTAATCCAGGTTGGAGTTAAAAAGTTTGATCAAGAATGGTTAACCAATATCATTACAGAATTCCCAAACATGCAATAGAGGTATTTCTTAGAAAACAACACAACACATGCAAACAGCTTGGAAAAATAATTTGCAGGCAAGGATACTTATACAGACATGGTGGAATTAAAGAAATACCAGGTCTCTAAGCAGGACTCACAGAAAATGCAATTCAAGAGCCCTAAACTTCAGGCATGAAGGGAGAGGCAACGAGCTGATAAGCCAAGAAAGGAATGCAGCAAACATTGTACATATATTCAGAAATAGCATGTAAATTATATGATCACAAATACTATGCCCAGAATTACACAGAAAAATATTAAAAACTCAGGACAAATCAACAAACCTCTGCTTCTGCTCTAGCTCTTTCTTGCCGTGATCTTTCCTCGTGAAAAGCCCTTTCCTTTCTCTTGGCCTCTTCATGAGCTGCATCACTTCTTATTCTCCTTTCTTCTATTTGTGATTTTAGTTCATGATCTCGCTGAATGGCAGTTAAATGATTGTCTAGTGCCTCTGCACTATAACATCATAAAGAAATGTCATAAATCATTTCAGGTTTCTCTAGATGAATTGTCCCCAGCCCCCAGGCAAACTGGTGTGCAATTCACTTTAGACCTTATATATTGTGCATTCACATTGTGCTAAGCCAAGCCACTGGTGTGCAATCAATTCAATTTAGATACACACATCACAACAGAGGAGTAATTGCATACACAAGATTAGCATGCACTTACTTTGCACATGTCATCATGCCCAGTCCTCAAAATTAGAATCCCCTTTGACACATGACTTATACTTTTGTACACTAGTTTTTACTAAATTAAGATTATAACTTAAACATAATTTCAACAGGAGTTTCTACTTTAATCAACCACCACTTGTAGTTCCTGCCATTGTCTAGTAGGAATGTACTTAAATAAAACAATAGCAAACAACCAAACATTTAAAACCTCTAGAATTTCATGACACTTAGATCCCTAATTCATTGGTTCTTTCTAGCATATCAACTCCTTTCTTTCTCGGTTTCTGTCTCCATTGAAAATTTCAAATTCCTTCTATCAGAATTATACATTGAGAAGGAACAATATGAATTTTGGAACGCAGGGAGATTGCATCCACTATGGTCACTAATAATGCATTAAGCTGTCAGCAGCCAGTTTTTTCATTGTAGGTCGATCACAGTGTTAACAAGAAATCGACAGAAATGACTGTAAGGCATAGGCCAATTAAGAACAGTATCATGACTCCATTATTTCTTATGCAATTCAAAATACAATACAATAGAACAGAATAATGGGCCAGAAATCTAATCATTGAAACAGGATTTTCTAACTATCAACTTACATAGGAGTATAAAGAAATAAAAGAACAAGAAGATGCAGTCTTACATTTTGCGTTGATAGTGAGTATCAATTTTTCTTTCCAGTTCCTTCCTTGCTTCCCTATACTTCTCAATTCGAGCAAATGCAGATGCAGATTTTTCCTGCTCAGTCATTAATTCTGTCTCTATTGCTGAAAGCTGGTTCCTGATATCCTCCTGCTAATCAAGCGCTTTACCAATGTTAAACACCCAAAAACAAGTCTCAATAAACCTCAACGCAAAAAAATAATGATAACAAAATAACTAAATAAAAAATCTTGGGCCTCCCTACTTCTCTGACAACTCAGCATGGCTGTTATGTATGTATGTAATGAAGACAACATAAGGCACATAGCAACACACAAGAAATGACTGCAATTTAAATCCACACACCTGCACTTGAAGATGATGCTCGTGACTTCGCTCAAAAAGAGCACTTTCAACTAACCCTACTTCATCCATCAAGTAGGACTGAGCATCGAAAGCTAACTCATAATCAGAACTGTCACTGTCACTGAAAGACAAGCAAAACACAGCAAAAAAAATTGAACCCAGAAATCCAAAATAGCAGATTTACAGTAAGTAGAAAGCAAAGAAACAATTACTTAAATTAAATACTAAACAAATAATCATCCAGATATAATTCATGTAATCAACATTTAAAGACCCGTGTAGTTTAATATCACACCTCATATAAAGATCATCGCAATTGAACCGTTTTGCAGTCACCATACTTAGATCATGATCCTCCTCCCTCTCGCTTTCTGAAAGCTCAGTCTCTTCATTGGACAAGCTCATGACAAAGGCCATGGGACTTCTCTTCACACCCTTCCTGTTCCAAAACTCTCTAAAAAGAATCAAAACATTGGATTCAAGCGAGAATTCAAATAGTAAATGAATACACAATATGATATACAGATGCAACTAAGAGAAACCATAACAAATAGAAAAAACAGAGTACCGAGATTGAACTTTGGTGAAAGGCACAGGAACTGAACACGAGTCATGGAGCTTCTTTTCAAGTGAATGGAGCTCTGATGAAAGAGACTCGAAACTCCAATTGGGTTCGGGGTCAACTACAATGTCGTGCACTTTCTGTGGACAGCGTAGTGCCAATTTAAAAGCTCCCCTGAAAAATTATCAATCAAGCACAAAGAGAGACAAAGAAATTCAAAACTTTGAATCAAGATATTGTTAACTAAGAAAAAGAAGCCGGTACTTACATTTCTTTTAATCCTGCACAAGCTGCTTCAAAATTTTCAGGTTGTGAGATTGAATTGGATGTCCTCAATTGGGGATAATGGTGCCCTAGGATGCAAGACTGTAGCCACTCCAGGGGGGGGGGGGGATAAGAGCTATACTCTGATTGATGTACACATCGAATATTCAAGCAGTTCACTCTGGACAAAAAGGACAAATTTAACATAAGTAAATAGATAGAATTAAGAAATTCAATCTAACTGCAAAGTTAAATCAATCACATGCATAACTAGCCTAGGGGTAAGAATTCAACTTTTTGGTGTGGTTTTTGGCATCTTTTATTTATTTTTTCATAAACTGAAATTGAACCAAATCAAAACCAAATTTTATGAACCAAAATGGTTCGGTTCAGTTTGGTTGATTCAGTTTTTTCTTCCTAAATCAATTAGTAATCAAACATTTCAATTGCAAAAATCTAAGTATAGTTAAGAAAAGGGTTCCTGGTCACCACAGGTTGAACCCTCATAATTGTTTTGGGAAAACTAAATGCAATTTTGAATCATTAAAAAAAGAAATGATATTTAGGAAAGGAAAGCGATTATTTCCACTTTAAATTTTCCTTTTAATTTAAACTATCTGAAGCTTGAAAAAATAATTTAGAAGACTGTCAAGGCAAGGTTGGAGGCCATGCCAACCTTCCCGCTAACCTTAACCAAACAACTATAGACATGGATAAGCTTTTAGGGAAATAGGTATGCATCTTTGAGAAATGATTTTGACCAATAGTAATAATTATATCAAAATCAAGACATCTCTTGTAAAGTTGTATCGACATAAACCTTAGTTTTGATGCATTAATTGTGAAAAGGTAGGGAGCGCAAGCTATTCAAGTATGTAAGATACAGGGAGCAGAAAACAGGAGTTAACCTTGCAGGTTGGGTAATGCTCTTTGAGATGATTAAAAAAATGATGTACGCAAGTCTTGTCAGCCTCTGTAACAGAACTCACCTGCAATTTAGAAATAAAGTGAAAATTTATTGGTAGATATATGTGCATATGTATATGCATATATTCAAGTTTGTTTAATTACATTTACGCATCGTTTTGTTGATTGAAATATGCCTGCCGATTGAAGAAAAGTAATCATACATGAGAAAACCCTAGATTTGGAAATCTGTATATATTAAAGCTCAAAATAAGTATGATTAAGTACGAAGCTAAATTTCATCAAATTTCTGATTCTGAGCCATACGAAGCCATAAAACGATGGATTGGCAACTTAAATAAGTGTTTAGGTATCTCCTTTTGTTGCTAATTTAAAAAAAAATAAAAATAATCGACATTAGCTTCACTGTCCTAAAATTAAACAGGATTTTGAAATTAGGGCTTTTTAATTTATTTATTTTTACTAGTAAACAAATAAACAGAATGTGTCCACCGAATTGCTTCGGTTCAGTTAAGATATTCCAGTAATTTCAAGTTCCGGCAAAAACTAGTACTGAATATCGGTATTCAAAAGAAGGAGAGAGACACTCACTTGCAAGGAGAAGAAAACGTCCCAGCTTCACTGAGAGGAAATCTGAAAGACCTTCCTCTAGCAGTAATCTCAGAGTCGATTCCTTCACACGCGCACAGGAAAAGAGAAAGCGAGGCAGTCAGAGAGTGTGGAAGAGGACGAGACCGTGATTCGACCCGGGATGGCAATTTACCATATGGTACGTGGTATGTGGCGGTTTGTTTTTTAAATATTTTTATTTAAAAATATATTAAAATAATTTTTTAATTTTAAAAAATTATTTTTAATATTAATACATCAAAATAATTTTTAAAAATAAAAAAAATTAAAATGCAATTCTAAACTGTTCTTTAATAAAAAAATTCAATGGATATTAATTGATCCAATCTAAATTGATGGGTATTTTTTAAATAATTATTTTATCTATAAAATAATATTTTATATAAATATTATGAAATTCCAAATAAAATATAACTTGAAATATATATATTTATATTATATAAATATATTTATAGAATATTTAGATTTTTTAATACAATATAACATATATAAATACACTTGTTTATATATAAAAAAAATATATTCATTATTTAATATATATACACACACACTTGAAGTATATATTAATTATTTTATTTTTGTATTAAATAATAATATACAGTGAATACTCATACTAATATTCAAAATCCAATATATAATTTAATAAAAAAAATTACCAGCGAGCACACATTGTTATCTTTACATGGTCCTTTTATTTATTTTTATTTTTATTTTTTACTCGTTTTATGATATAGTTTTAAAATCTAATTTTATTTAAAAATTTAACCTAGAATTTGATTGATGGGCTAGAAACGAATAGGATTTATATTCTGACTAACCTAAGTTTAATTTGGTTAACTTGATAAGACTTGGTCAAAAACTTGATTGCAATTCATTAACTATTTTTTTATTTTTTATCAAAACGACATCGTTTTTATTTATATAAAAAATAGGGTTGGCCCGAGTAACCTAGTTAAAACCTATGACCCAGGTCTTGAGCCAAGTCGACCATCGAGCCGGGTTTAAAAACATTGGTTATGGCACATGCTGTGATGCAATTTTGTTTGTGTGATGTTCAATTATCAATTTTATTTGCCCCTGTACTTATGGGATGTCTCAGTATCATCCTTTCCTTTGGTTTCTATCTTTCCATTCCAGTCCACAAAATAATGGAATTGTTGATTTGACCTCACTTTATTTCTCAATTAA
>Ga0325404_1008306_pt1 | contig 10694 bp, 4 predicted proteins | sample PopdelMetagenome_18_FD_205664 | JGI IMG/M metagenome (GOLD analysis project Ga0325404, IMG submission 205664) | Populus deltoides microbial communities from Bellville, Georgia, United States - Xylem-Control-R1 | ecosystem: Host-associated > Plants > Phyllosphere > Stem > Wood/Secondary xylem...
AAAAAAAAAAAAAAACACTTGCAAGTGCTTCTTCCCATGACAACAATTCTGATTGTTGCGACAGCTTCCACGTATTTTTTTTAAAGCCAATCTCTCGTATTTATATTTGTGCTTTACAAAATTTTTCTGTCTTTCCTGTGCATTCACCTAGGCTGTTGGGTTTTTTTAAATTATTCTGTTAGATTTTCTCTCCTTTGCCTTTTTTTTTTCAGGTAAAATTAATAAATAGAAATAAAAATACTGATAAAAAAAATAAAAAATAAAAACTAAAAAGGTGTAGTTTCTTGGACTAGAAAGGCCCAAAGCTCTTGGGCCTTCAGAAAAAAAACCCAAGATGCCTAGGCACGTGAGCCTAAAGCATCCTACCTACCTGTTTGGGCATTTTTTTTCATTTTCTTAATGCTTTAAAAAAAAATAGTAGGCGACGTGTTACTTACCTTGTCTGTACCACCTCAATTCTAGCAACATTCGGTCGTTAAAAAATCGGGTTGGTCTATTTTAGACTAAAAAAACTTTTTTTCAACCATATTTCGACGCGAAAAAGAAAAATAAAACATCATAAACACTTTCTAAAACATATTCATAGTCTCTAACAACTTAGAAATTGGCTTAAAAACCCATAATTAACTAGAAACAAAAATTCTTTTTGGGTTCAGATCTACCATTTCATGCAATTTTAAATGAAAAAAAAAATCTTGTATAAATTTTTCTCATAAAAAAAACTAATTTACACAAAAACCACCTGTTTTCGTTGTCGAAATCAGTTTCAAAGGAGACTCTGTATCTATCACTGGATGCCGACCACTTTCTCTTTCATTTTTTAGATCAAGGATAAAAAAATAAAAAAAGAAGTTTGTGATAAAAATTGAATTTCATAAATTATTAAGGAATATAAAAAGCTATAATTTAAAAAGTTAGAGGACAAAAGTATACATTTAACCCATATTTAAAAAAAAAACCATCTCTTTTTACCGCTTGTTTCATCTTAATCTCGTATCTTTACTCGTGTCATTTCTTAATAAATATGCTTCAGAGCAATACACATGGTAATATATTTTCTGGTGAACCGGGGCAGAATGTGGAGGCTCTTAGAAAATATAAAAGTTGATAGCGAGATTTATGGGAAGGACCGAATGCTCAGTTGGACTGGACGCAACTGTTGGTGGCTTGGATCAAGCTCGTAGTAGTTTCCTGGCCTGTGATGAGATGTTAATCGAGAAGGTCCATAGGTCGGTCCAATCCAGCCACTATCAGAAGCAATTTGTGCTCTAGGCAACAGTCTGTAGTTGAACAAGCAATAATATCCCCATTTTCATACAAGGGAGCAGAAAAGATTTCAGCATGGCTACCAGAGGAACTACCTCACGTCAAGGAGAGGGTCCATAAAAATATTGTACTCTCTTCTTTGGTTTTAAAGCTTGATAACTGCCAAGATTATTGGTTACGATCAGGGGTGGAACTAGGGGAAGCAAGCAGGGACCTGACCCCTGTAAAATATTTGTTTATATATAGAATAATATAATATTATTTTATTTTAAATAAATAATTCTTTTAATAATAAATTATATCTTGAGTTTTGATCTTTGGTTACGATGTCCCTGCGTACAATTGGTGTTTGTCAATTTTCATGAGGCACTTCTGGAACATCTTACAGTTTGATAAATTCACTCATGTCATAATCTCAGGCATTTTGATTTCTTTCAAGTCATTAGGAAGAATCTCCCATTAACATGAAGACAGATATGTACTTGACAACTGAACAGGGCAGTTCTTTAACGTTTCGTGTGTGCTTATATATATATATCGTTCTTTTTTATGTGTTGCCATGAACCTTTGCAATGGAAAAGCTCGCACACCAAAAATATTAGATGAAAATTGATGCAATTAGGGCCTACCATCATCACTGCTAGGGCTTAAAGGCTATTTTCCAGCAGCTCCCGATCAAGGATACTCCCAAAGCAAAGGCGGCTTCTTACTTTGGTCTATCAGATATCCAAACATGGCGCTACCATGGAAAGAGACTAATGAACGCACTTGAGGTGACGTCAATCCCCTACAAAATGTCAGGGGCCCACCAGAAAGGTCCAAAAACGGTTAATGCACCGGCAAAGAAGCCAGGTGTACTCGAACACCTAACAAATCATAAAAGGCAAGAATCCCCACCAAGGAATTCAGAGGCATCGATCTCCCAACCAATAATGCCACCCTTCTTCGGAAAAAGGGAACTCCCAACAGAGCCTTTCTTAATTATTAACCCATCTTACAAGCTCTACTGTTCTGATCGCGTAAGCGGTACCTGGGCTGCTAAATAAATAAATAAATTAATGAATGAATGATATATTATACCCTGGAAAGCAAATCCTGTACAGCACAAAAATGTTGAGATTAGATTCAATTGTCATACACCGAGGAATCTTGGCTATCCGACCAGACAACTGAGGTTGCTATCACTTCTCAACCATCACTGGTGCCTGTAAAGTAGACATCTCCGGGCGGCTATCGATGCATGTCAAGTTCTGTTCCCTCGATACCTCAGGTGTCAAGGCTGCGTGCAATCACATGCAAATTCAACCACTGTTTTTTGGACGATAATGTGCTGAACCTCTCTCTATTTAAAGGTGAACTGGTAATCCATAATTCTGGAATGATCTGATTCGCCCATCCCATCCAGCTGTTACAATCACCAAACCCCATGCATGAGGGGAGCCATGCATGCCCTGGCATGACATCTTCAAGAACTTGTACTGCGATTTGCACATTGCAGATGATACAACCAATGAGCTTGCAGGAAGATTTTCCTCTGGCCATGTTGCAGAACCCTTGGGCAAAGAGTGAGAGAAAAATCCGTGGCTGAGTGATAAATTTTCAGGGGAAGAGAATGGCAATTTCCATTGTGAACTCTCAACCAACTCAGATTGCAGCAACACACTTTTTTCACTACACGGCCCTGAGTTAATGGAGGATGGGGATTTTCCAGTGACAGTTGAGGAGCTACAATCCATAGAAGTCATCCCACACCAGGGTATAGCCACTGACACATTGTTTGAGAAGAAACGCTCGCAAGACCATTTGCTCTTCTTCTCCTGAGCCACAGGCCCATCCTGGCTAATATTATTCCAGATATAGACATAAGAATCCTCACTTGCTGAAACAATATGCATCCCATCTGACGTGAATGATGCAGATATTTGGCTTCCTGCATTACGGAGGCCTGCACAAAAGACACTAGATTTGAGGGAAGAAATAGCTATTTCTGAAAACTGAATGTATTGTTACCATAATTACCAACAACATAAAACTAAGATGTGCACACCTCGATATTTGCATATCACATCAGCTCCATGGAGTATTCGAACTTGGGAATCAGCAGAAGTGACCATTAACCTGGTCGGGTCACTTGGAGAAAACTGCGGATAAGAAAAGCTAACATTATACATTTAGCATAAGAATGAAGCCAAACGACATACAATAAGATGGAAAAGGAAAATTAGCAGATATAAAAATCATCACCTGAAAGCCAGTTATCCTCTTGAATGGTGACTTCTTCTTGCCCTGCAAGCATATTTGTGAATACTGCTGCAGACGATTATCTGATCCATGCAAAATACACTAGTTAGCACCAAAGCAACCGTCCTGCATCATAGTATTATGGCATAAAAATCAATTTTGCAACGTGAATCTACGATGGGTTTCATAGACATTAACTGGGGTATGGAAGTCTACAATGGAACAAATTTTCACCCCTAGGTTAAGTGCGCCACAAACTCCAGCATTTGTTGTGAGGGAAGAAAACACAAAGCTATCTGATTACTGATCAGGTATATGTATATATTTATATAGAGGAAAACAAATCGATCCTACCAAAATAATTGCTCCAATATTCCTTTGCTTAATCCAATGAGTATCAATAGATTAACAAGCATTGTCTCTTGCAAAGGACATCCATATCAGACCAAAAGCAAGTGGAGGAAAGCAGTAGTGGTGAAGCATGATGGCGTCCTAATATGCAAGACAGAATGAAAATACAACGAAATACCTGCAATCTATTCAAAGTAAAAGTCTTTGTTCTGAACTCAGGAGGTGCATCAAGCATGACAGTGTGAAAAGTTCATAATGCTAAGCCACAGATGTTAAATTCGTGCATTCAATTAAATTCTTCTTTCTATTTCCCAAAAGTGACAGGCAAACCAATTGCCCAACCAAAAGAATGAGCAGGATATTTTTAACAAGATTCTTTATCAGTGTAGAAACAGAAAACTTATTTCATGACTCACACATGCAGGAGAAGCAAACCACAGCACAGTACTCGTGCACTACGACAATGACTGCAATATATTCCAATTCTTTTCTGTATTCATATTTTGGAATTAAAAAAAATAACCTGCTGCATCATAAAAGCGGCAATTGCCATTCATGGAGCCAACGATTCCACCCTGCACAAAAAAGAGAGTGCTCTAAGAATTTAACATGTGAATCACATTTAGGAGCAGAAAAAGGAGGTCATCCACAAACCTTTCCATCAGGACAATAACACACAGCCGTGACAATTTCATTTATATCAGTCCAGCCAACAACTTGACAACCAGGAATTGCCCAGATGCGTACTTTCCCATCTATGGAACCACTGATGAAGTAATTTTCATCCACAGGATTAAACTGGACGCAGGTAACTGTATTACATGTAGCACAGAGACAAGCAATTAGAATATAAACAAATCAAAAGTGCCTGAACTGATCCACCAACATTAACTACTCGTAACAATTATCAAGACAAAAAATTTATTGGAGAATGACCAGCATGCAGAAGAGCACACCATAATCATTATGGAAGAAAACTTGTAGGCATTTGTTGCTTCCCACTTTCCACAAGCGAACAGTTTTATCAACTGAGGATGAAAGGAGATACTGCAAAGGTAATGGGACAATCAGAAACATAATTTATTTGTCAAACAAGAAAAACAACTGCTGTCGAGTAACTGCTTACCTTGTCCTTTGACCATGAGAGGTCCAAGACCTCTCCACAGTGCCCAAAAAACTCATGGATTGGTTTGTCCGATATTTGAAATACTTTCTGAGGAAAAATGACACAAGCCGAGTCTGATGTTAGCATACTCTTGAATTTACCCTTTTTCTCTCTATCCACCTTAAGGGGAGCTACAGAAAGATCATTAACCGTGAAGTGGGCATTGGAAGAATGAATATCAAGGGTGCCAAACTCATCTGATCTCTCTTTTTCCATCACCTGCCATACACGCACAACTCCATCTTCACCTGCACTCGCAAGGTACTGACCATCAGGACTGAACTTCATTGTCAATATTGAACCCTCGTGAGCTGGAATATCTTGTCTCATGCAAAGGGCAGAGAATTCCTTGGACCGCTTCTTATAAGATTTAACCCTAACTATCTGATTCCTAGCCCCTGCAACAGGATAAGGACCATTACCGCCAGCTTCCACTTGCCTGTCAACGATGCAAGAGACAGCACCTAATCTCCTCAACCATCCCATCTTTACCTGCTTTCTTGGCAGCCCCAAATTGGGCACATCTTCAACTTCTCTTCGCATCACTTGCTGAACCAAATGGGAAAACCCAAGACTCCTCTCAAACTCAGCAACAGTAAGTAACCGATTTGAACCAACTTCACGAATTCTCCCTGACATGCCATCCTGCCGAAGTTCATCCAGAATAAACTCTGTCCCGTTATCCAAATTCCTGATCCTACACACAAAATTCTCCTCCAATGCCCCATCTAACAACTCTTGGGCATCATTGGACCAACTCGACATGGAAGACTGACTCGATGAGAGTCCATCATCTAAACTGTATGATCTTAGAACTGCATCGCTGTGTTCCATAATCCTATCTGTCTCAACTTCCACTTCATTGGAAGACGTATTGCCAGGATCACCCTCCCCCGCTTGATCCACATCCAAACCCATCCATTTTAAAAATTTATTGCGCCTTTCACGAATACAGCCTGGATTCTTGATCCAAACCTCATAACCAATACCACCAGGCAAGGAACCAATAACCCCAAAATCAGAATCCAAATTTTCAGGGGAGTCAGAGCCTGGATCAGATACAGAGGGACAATCCTCACGAGTGTCGAAGAATTGATCCGCTTCTTCACTCAAAATCTCCATTTTAACGCCACAGCTTAACTCAAAACCAAACAGTTACCATCTCTCAAAAACCTTCTGGCAACATCCTAAATCCCATCCAAGGATAACATGTCAAGATATTGAAAAAAAAAAAAAAACCATTATTAGTTCATCATCCAAAAGCACAGATCCCAATTATAGCACCCAACAAGTGAAAACATTAAGAAATAAAATAAAATTAGTAAGCAAACCCCAAATCTCAAAACAAAACCCAACGACACACAAAGATATAGCAAGCAATGGAGCAGGTACTGTTGCGCTGAAAACAGCATAAAGAAAAATTAACAAAGGAAGAGGAAACAAAGACGGGGGTGGAAATGAAGAGATAAATAAGAGAGGTGTAGAATATTACAAAAACACAAGGAAGAGGATAAACGAAAAGGAAACAAACAAAAGAGTGATTTAGTGGTGTGGGGTTTAGACTTTTTTTGGAGGGGGCGCGCACCTCATTTCACTTGCTTCTTCTCCCGTATCTTTTTCGAGCCTGTCAAACCCAACAAGAAAACACCAAACAAATCAAATGAAAGAAAAATAATTCGAGATCTCTCCTAGAGGTGGCTTCTTCTTCTTCTTTCTTTCTTTCTTTCTTTTTTGTTTTTTTTTGCAGAAAAAATCTGTATGATAATTATGCACTACCGTTGCCTTCACTTTCTTTGATTCATCATCAGTTGTTGTTTTTGTTTTGTATACTGTTTCGATTGCTACAGGTTCTGTGAAAGGCAGTGTATTATTACCTGCGCGTGGCAGCGTCGGTATTCACTATTCAGCAGCAGTAACTATTTGTTTTGTTTTTCCATGCAACCATTTCGTTGCTTTATGTGGTTAATGGGTGATGACAAGTTCAAGTTCAGCTAGATTCTCTAGCTTATAGTATCTTAGATTCTTTCGCTTGGCTCATAGATTGAGAATCAAGTTTAACTTCCTTTCCCTTCTTTTGATTTGTTGTAAGTACTTTAACAGGGGTTAAATAGATTGTCTTGTTTTTTTTTCAATCATGTTAGAAACTTCTGTTGTTTTTACAATTTCACGAGTTGTGTATGGTAATAGTCGTTGTTGTTTTTTATTTAAAAATATATTAAAATAATAATTTTTTTAAAAAAATTATTTTTAATATTAATATATCAAAACGATTAAAAAATATAAAAAAATTAATTTTAAAAAAACAAAATTCAAAGTTTTTATTCTTAAAAATTAAATATAATACTCACGTGAATTTAATAGAAAAATTCTATTCGTATTCTATTCTTAAACTTTTATTGCAAGCTGGACATGCCCGAATTGTTAATATGATTGTGAGTTTTTCCAACTTCCAATACAATTGATTTTTTTTCCCTCCAAACATTATATATATATATATTCAACAAGCACAAAAAAGGGACCTAAATTGTAGATCATGAGCTTGGAGAGAAATCCTGTAGTATGTGCATGTTCATTGTAATACCCAGGTTTAAGGGCGGAGGTAGGGGGTGGCTGGTGGCTGGTGGCAGGGTTCTGGCCCTGCAGATTTTTTTTTTTTTTTATCTCACACAATTATAAATTTTAGCTCTAAAATTAATAAATTTTAACTTTTGTCCCTCTTAGATTTTTGGTTTCTAATTTGACTCTTTCAAACCTAATATCCTGTGCCCAGCCCTGCTTAGGTTAGATAGCAATATTTGCTCTCAGTTAAATGAAATTCTGGTTAGATTTTGTATAATTCAATTTGGGTTAGATTTTCTCGGGTAATAAATTCCTTCTGAGTCGTGTTTGGTTGGCTCGGAAATTGAGAATCAAATGGAAATTCCTGTTCCTCCTTCTTTCCTTTCCTTTTCCTGTTTTGATTTGTCTATAAGATATTATAATTTATTGAGAAAATTCTTACTTGATTTTTTATGTTGAAGGAATTACTATTTTTATCACATAATTGTAATTATAATTAGGCACATATTTATAATAAAATCCGGGGATTTAATTTTCTTATACTTTTGCTGGAGTCACTGTTTGATAATTTATTTTTGTATTGTTTGATTTAAAATTATCCTTAAAGATATATTTTTTAAAATAATTATTTTCTTCAAGAAACTAAATAAATTACTTAAGCTGATGGATTTAAATTAATTTTAAAAAAATAAAAAATATATTATTTTAATATTTTTAAAAAATGTATTTTTAAAAAAATCATTACTATACTTTTATACCCCTCATAAAAATCAAACACTTGGCTTATTAACAAATAGTTGCTTGAATTGGTCTGGCTAGTGTTTTGCAACAGCAGAGAACTGGCTTTAATAGCCACCAATTGTCCTGTATGGAGAATGAATTTAACTGGAAAAGTCATATAAAATCTTGAATTAAACGAACTAAGAGCTGGTGCAATCTAAAAAAATAATATTCATCATCTTTTAGGTATAGATCAACTAATCCGACATTGAATTTATTTTTTAAAAATTACTAGTTCGAGTCTCATAAATCTCAGGGCTACTAAAAACTTATATAATAGTTAATTTTAAGACCCGTGAAATTAATTGAAATACGCACAAATTATTCCAAACACTCACATTATTAATAATAATAATAATAATAATGTTCATAGTCTTCTAGAGATTTGGAAAGTTATAAATGTAGTTAATTCAAAGTGATCATTACTTTCCATGCTTTTTTTCTTAACAAAAAATTAACTAATATATCTTTAATATACTTCTATAAAAATTATTTTTCACATTTAGAAATTAAGTTGATAATTTTAAAATCTTCATCCAACTTTTTTTTCTTACATTTTTAATTGTCTTGCTTTAAAGCAAAGCAGTAAAAACTAAAAAAATAAAGGATTAATTATAGCCTCTAAATGATTTTACTCAGAATATAACATAAAAGAATTATCATATATTTAACCCCACCCAATAGGAGGATGATGGCAAAAAGAAGAAAGAAGCTCTAGATCTCTACTTTGCCACATAAGTGTAAAGAGATCCGTAAGCTACAAGCCAAATCCATCCCATGCCATTCCTATGACATGGCAGGCAACCACGACTTGCAAACAATATAAAAACATTCCAACGAACGACCTGCCGTTAAAATACCTTATTTTGATAGCTTTGTTGACTCATTGATATTGTATTCTTACATGATCCAGTGACAAGTTTATTGAGGTTTATTCCCATGCATTTCTGGCTGTTAATTTAGTGGTTTCATATGTTTCAAAAAATTCAAGTTGTTTATGAAAAAATTCATCAGTTTATTTCTTGGTTTTAACAGTTTGATTTATTCTTTTTTACTAAAATAACTAGTGAAAGGTGACTGATACTTACAAAAAAATTTTTTTTTTTATGGATTTTAAGACTCTTTAATATTTAAGTAAATATTTTTTGAGAGCAAATACAACGATATTTTAGAGAGACCCTAAAAATAAATGTACCATAGGGAACGATTATTGAAAACCCTTTCTTCTAGAATCTAATATGTCTTTATAGTCTATCATTTTTATCCTTTGATCTAGATGAGGATTAAAATGTTTTTTTTTATGATAAAAAATATCTCTGACTCATTAGAGGAGAAATATATCTAACTTACCAAAGAAAAAATATGTATGACTTTATCCGAGAAAAATATCCATGACTTTATCAAAGAAAAAATAAACTCTCTTGCATGAATTTGAAACAAGCTTAGTGTTTTTTCTGACTTTTTTAGAGGAAAAAAAAATTCTCAAGCTCCAATCTATTTTTTTGAAAAGATAAAAGTTCAAAAACACATCAATAACACTTCTCTCATTAAGAAGAATCCAAAGACATCATGATCGACTTTTTTTTAATAGTTGGAATTGCCAACCGATCACCTTTTCTTTTCTTTCTCATCTTAAACAACTTTCTCTCACCTTTTTCAAAGCTCATGGAGTGAAACCTAAAAATAAATAAAGTTTGGTATCTAAATATAAAATTATAAAATTACAGGGATAGAAAAAGCATGGAGAAATTTTGGACAAAAATAAACTCTCTTGCATGAATTTGAAACAAGCTCAGTGATTTTTTTTTTATTTCAGTTCTTCTTCTTCTAATTATTTTTACACATCAAAATTAAATCTTATTTTATTAAATTGACCTCAAATTCAATCATGAAATTTCATCAAACACTTTGAGCAAGAATAGTAGAACTATTTTCTTGTAACGTAAAAATATGCAAAGAGAAGAAGATATACATTAATACATAACATCACATGAAAAAAATAAAAATAAAAAAATTAAATTTTAATGGAAAAAAAAACACAATTCATTAACCATATATTTTTTTTTAGGTTTATTGTATAATGTCACACTCTAAAAAGGTAATTTCAGTTTAAAATCTCAATTCAATGAAAGCAAAGGTTTGGAAATATACAAAAGAAAAAACAAAACAGGAATCAAGTTTCCATTCTCACGTGAATGGAAAAAAAAAAAAGAGTTCCTATGGTCAACGTAATCCCACGAGGTTGGAAACTTTCATTGAGAGAGAGGCGGTCATTAAGAAAATAAAAGTCTTCGCTTCGAGAATTAAGATTATCTCTAACCCATTTTCTTTT
>Ga0325404_1008307_pt1 | contig 10693 bp, 13 predicted proteins | sample PopdelMetagenome_18_FD_205664 | JGI IMG/M metagenome (GOLD analysis project Ga0325404, IMG submission 205664) | Populus deltoides microbial communities from Bellville, Georgia, United States - Xylem-Control-R1 | ecosystem: Host-associated > Plants > Phyllosphere > Stem > Wood/Secondary xylem...
TAAAAAATGGGTAATAACAATGGGGATGCTAAATTAGTTGAGCCTATTAACGAATACACGAAACCTCCAGCTCCTAAATTTAAGGTTGTTAGTGTGAATGATCAATATGAATGCAATGATTGGACTAATAGTTGTAGGCATTTAGGCTTATTAGTTGATGAATTAGAGGTTGTTAAAAGATTCAGAGACGAATCTGAATGTGTTAATGCAGTAAAACAATGGCATATAAAGAATTCTTTGCAATACAAGGTTCATCGTTCAACAAAGTCTTATGTTCAGTTGTAGTATGTTTAGGAACTGGTTTGTAAATGGTATTTACGTGCGAGGTGGTGAGATCAGTCATGTACATCACATAAATCTTAACCATACATTGGTTGTAGCATTAGTGGGGCGATGAAAGCTTGAGACCCATACTTTCCATCTACGTGTTGGTGAGATGACACCAACACTCCATGATATGATAATATTGACTAATATTTCGATAGATGGGACACTTGTAACCAGTAGTGGAGGCTTGATTGATAGAGATCTGTTATGTGAATTGTTATTAGGATGGGTGCCTCCGACCATAGCTTATAAGGGTGATTACATTCAAGTTGACATGGTTAGATGCTAATTTTAATACCCTCAATAGATGTGATAGCAGACTAGCTGATTATGTATGCTTAGGCATATATGTTTCACATGTTTAGAGGACTTACTTTTATGAGTATTGCTGGCAATGCAGTTCCGTTGCACTTTCTAACGGTACTTAATGATTTTTGGGCCATATCAAATTATAGCCGAGGGAAGCCATGCTTACATATCTATACCGGTAACTATGCAAAACATGTCTAAAAAAAAGAAGACAAATTACAAGGGTGTCTTTTATTTCTTTATGTACATGTATTTTAAATTATTTGATTACTAGAATTAATGAAATTTGAAATAATGAATTATAATTTTCAATGTTAATTAATTTAGTTGTGGTCATGAGAGCATATCCATATCGATCGTCCAGAGAGCTGGGGTAATAACATGTTTGACACTGTCACTCAGAAGCCACTCTCTATTAGTTTCAGGTAATAATAAAATATAATTGATTGTAGTTAACATAATATTTATATAAATTGAATGTAAAAAAAATATATTAACTTCGTGGCTTGTCTTGTTAGATGGTGTGGGGCTAGACATTTCACAGTAAATGCCACTCATGTCCATGAGTTTTTTTTTTTTGATCAAATGTAAGAATATATTAAGATCAAAGGTAACAAAGCCACAAAAGTAGCAAACAGAAAAAGTATATACAGAGATGTCCATGAGTTTTATTAGGATGAGTTGGATGCACAGCAGCCGCAATAGGTATATATTACAAATGTATTTATTTTTTTTGTTATTTTAAGGTTAATTATTTAATTTTAATTAATTATTTGATATGTTCTGATAGGTTATATGTATGTCATATACAAAAAAAACTTGATACTTTTAGCTTCGCCTATATGCCGTGAGGGATTTGATATTTGTTTAGCACAAGTCCCTCTACATTGCTTTGATATTATTGAGATGTATAGTCCAGATTGGGTAATGCAATAATTTGGACTATCTTAGCATATACCGGATTATGTTGATACCAGAGAGAAGCTGCACAATATTAGTTGTCATGGTAAGTGCTAGGAGAATTGGTTAATAATTCATGCATCTTACCTTCATTTCTGGGATGCTAGGAGAGATCGTGTTTTTGAGGAGCGGCAACCTATGATTGCTATAGATACTTACACAACATGGTATATGTCCATTATGCGTCATTTCATTACACTGACCTGGTGGTGTTTCCAAAGACATCCACGTAACCCAATGCACTATTCCCCCCGGTATCCGAGACATAATCAATTGGTATACAATATTATTTTACATTTATTAAATAACAAAATAATTTTATTGTGGATAATGACTACTAATTGATTTTTAATGTATGTATATAGAATAATTACTTGGTATGGGAAGCTCGGAAAGCAACATTGACTATTTATCAAAGTGTCGATTAGATGGGACGTATCATGCCCAACACCTTGCTTGATTTATGTCATGGTGGACTTATAATTTTTAAATAGTCTTCTAATTTGGTCATCTTATCAACTTAATTGTTATTTTGCAATTAATTTTATTCTTTTTAAAAAATATAAAAAGGATAAAATGTAGTGGTCCAATAGGTCCCTGTTCGTTATGGTCCATTATGCTCTGAAATGAAGAAGATAATGGTAAGGATACAAGCGAACCTGCAAGAAATAAAGGAGATTAGCACATGTATGGTCTGGATGCATTTAGAGACTTACGTGAAAGGCTGGAAGAGACTCTTTCATCTTTGGTTAACATGTGACAAGGATATTTTGTTTCCCTCAAAACCAAAGCAACGACATTGTTTATATAGGAGAAATGGATAACACACAAATTAGCCTGAGACTCTCACCAGACAATTTCCTTTTGGAATTCAAAATTCAAATTCTAAGATTTAGTTAATAAATAGAAGGGGTGGAGGAGCAGAGGAGGCAAGAAATTGCTTTGAAGCAAATCACATTCACCCAAGGAGGCCTGGGCTACCTCGAATCTACCCAGAAAATTTAGTTAGGATTTATTATCTCAAGTTGTTCTTTACAATTCTGTTCTTTCAAAACCAGTACTTTCTATTTCAATTGTTTTAGGTTTTCAATTTAGATTCAAAAAAGACACTCCATCAATTCTTGTTTTTATTATTTAATTCTCATCTTAAAAAACAACGATCCATAATCATTACAAGTGGTATCAGAGCCATGTTCCTTAAAAAAAAAAAGGCTAAAGGCACTAAAGTTCCACAATTGATAGAGACGGTAACATGGATGAAACAATAGCAATAGACGCAACAGTAGAACCAGCAAAGTCAATAACAATTACTGAATGATATAGTTCAACAATTAAAAACTATGTTTACCAGAATGGATAAGATGTCTAAAGCCCAAGGAAAAAGGCCATTGGCTCCCCACCAAATTCTCCTACAAGGTCTATCAATGGAATTAAAGGAATGAAGTAATTCTGCAAGAAGGAACCCAACAAGTTCAGCTCAAATCAATCCGATTGGAATTTCCCCGATTTAATAGAGATGATCCTATTGGATGGGTATACAAGGCCAATCAATTCTTTAACTTTCACAATACCTCAACCCAACATAGGCTATTTATAGCCAGTTTCCACATGGAAGGAAAAGATAATGTGGTATCAAGAACTTAAGAAAACAAGGATTCTCACAAGTTGGGAGGCTTTTGTACAAGCCCTCTAAATTTGTTTTGGGACATCATCCTATGATGACCCAATAGAGGCCCTCATAAGCATTAAACAAACTTCAATAGTAAAGCTCTACAAAACCCAATTCGAGATTCTTTCGAATTGGGTCAGGGGGTTATCTGACTCTCATCGGCTCAGTTGTTTCCTATGAGGGTTGAAGGAAGAGATCAAGATCGGAGTTAGGATGTTAAACCCCCAGAACTTAGTAGCTGCTTATGGATTGGCCAGAATGCTGAAGGAAAACTTGACTATTATGAGAAGGACTTAGAAACCTAGTTCTATTGGATTTCAAAACAGAAATATAATGTCAGTCCAGCCCAAGATTGAAAACATACCAATTTTTATACAAAAGCTCACTCCAGCACATGTGAAGGAAAAAAGAGATAAGGTGTTTTGCTTTTAAATGTGATGGCAAATGAGGCTCAGGTCATAAGTGTGGAGGTCCAGAGTTGTTTTTTATAGAGGAAGTAGAGGAGGACACCACTGCCTTAACTGGAGATCTCATTGATTTGGAGGACCCTCAGGAGGACAGTACAAAGGAAGTTGACATATCCCTTCATGCTATCATTGGGAGTCTAAATCCTAAAACTATGAAGGTGGAAGTTAAACTGAATGACCATAATTTTATAGCTTTAATAGATATAAGGAGCACACATAACTTCCTACATCCAATAGTGGCTAGAAGGGTAGGGCGAAATGTTTCTAAACACAAACCCATCAGAGTGAATATTACTAATGGTTCGAGGTTATGGAGTGAGGGAAGTTGTTTAGATGTCAAACTATTAATTCAAAGTGATCAGTTTATCACACATGTCTATGTTATTCAATTGGAACGGTATGATATCGTTTTGGGAATCCAGTGGCTCAAAAGTCTTAGGCCAATTCTTTGGGATTTCTCAGCTTTAATAATGGAATTTCAGCAGGGTGGTAAAAGGATCTAGATTAAGGGTATGAGAGTTGAGAAGTCAAAGGTAGACTATGGTCTAACATTTTTACAAGAGATGAGAAAGGTAGCATAAGGCTTGATTGTACATATTTGAGAGATTGGTTCGGTTTAGAATTTCACAATGAGATTCCAAAACAAGTTGAAGACCTGGTGCTGGAGTTTGAGAAAGTGTTCCAAGAGCCAAGGGGGTTACCCCCTAGCAGGTCACATAATCATTCTATAGTTCTGAAGGAAGGTACTTCTCCAATAAGTATACAACTTTACAGGTACCTATATTACCAAAAAGCTAAGATAGAAAAGTTTGTCAAGGAAAAACTAGCAATAGGTATCGTAAGGCCCAACCAAAGTCCATTTTTATCACCAGTCCTATTAGTTAGAAAACGGGTGGCTCCTGAAGAATGTGTGTAGACTATCGTGCACTCAACTAGAAGACAGTGAAAGACAAATTGCTGATACTAGTGGTTGAGGAATTATTAGATGAGCTTTATGATTCTTAGATCTTTTCTAAATTAGACTCGTGGTTGGGTTTCCATCAAATCAAGATAAAAGAGGAAGATGTTTCCAAAACAGCCTTTAGAACTCATGAAGGGCACTACAAATTCCTGGCGATGCCTTTCGGTCTCACAAATACCCCTTCAACCTTTTAAAGGCTGATGAATGACATCTTTCGACCCAATCTCAGAAGGTTTGTATTGTTTTTTTAATGATATTTTGGTCTACAGTCAGAATAAGGAAGAGCATGTGAGGCATTTAAGGGTGGTCTTTGATACTCTAGTGCAACATAAGTTATTTGCAAAATGGGCCAAATGTAAATTTGCAAGTAGTGAGATCGACTGCTTAGGGCATATTGTCTTGGGTCAGGGGGTTGAGGCTAACCCTGGTAAGGTGAAGTCAATGATCAATTGGCCCAAACCAAAAACCCTAAAATCACTAAGGTTTTTTGGGCTTAACACGCTACTACCAGGTTCATCAAGGGTTATGAGGCTATTGCATGTCCATTAACTAGACTTTTGAAGAAGGGGGCATTTAATTGGGATTCTGAAGCAGATCAAGCATTTGAGTCATTAAAAAAGGTTGTTTCTACCTCACCAGTCCTAACACTACTAGATTTCAATCAGACTTTCATAGTGGAATGTGATGCTTTAGGTTCAGGTTTTGGTGTTGTATTAATGCAAGGAGGTAGACCTATTTCCTATTTCAAAAAAAAGTCTCAAAGGTAGGGAATTATCATTATCTACTTATGAGAAGGAATTTTTAGCGCTAGTCACTACTGTTTAGAAGTGGAGGCCTTACCTATTGGACCAAGCTTTTAAGGTTAAGATAGATCAATAGAGCCTAAAGTACACTATGGGCTATTTCTAAACCGCTAGTTAATTGGATCGATCAATTAAAAGATAGTTATAAAACTAACTATGAAATTCAAGAAATCCTGCAACAACTAGATATAGTCTCCTTTAAATATCAACTTAGAGGAGGGGTCTTGTACTACAAAGGAAGAGTCCATATAAGTAAATCCAGCCCTATAAAAAAGGCCATCATGAATTATATCCATGACAGCTTAGTGTTTAGACACAAGGGTTTTGAGAGAACACTTAAAAGGGTAAGGAATGATTTCTTTTGGGTGGGAATAAAGACAAACATACAGACTTATTTTAGGCATTGTGAAATCTGTCAAAGAGCTAAAGGAGAAAATATTAAACCTTCTAGGCTCTTACAACCTTTACTTGTACCCACTAGGCTATGGTCCTCCATATCCATGGATTTCATAGAAGGTTTACCGAAATCATACTAGTATTCAGTAATCTTGGTGGTTGTGGATAGGTTTACAAATATGCTCACTTTATTTTTATGTCTCATCCTTGCAGTGCTACAAAAATACCCAATTTATTTTCACAACATATAATGAAACATCTTGAACTACCAGACAATAAAGTATCTAACAGGGATCTTACCTTTACTAGTAAATTCTAGGGAGAGTTGTTCCAAGTTCAAGGGGTTAAGCTATTGATGTCTACGGTGTACCACTCACAAACCGATGGTCAACCAGAGGCAACTAATAAAACACTAGAAGGTTATTTGAAGTGTTCTGTTAGGGATAATCCCAAGACTTGGTCAAACTGGTTGACCATGTTTGAGTACTACTATAATACCAGTTATCATACTTCCCTTGAATCTACCCTATTTAAAGCAACCTATGTCTACCTACCCCCAAGCCTTACGGATTATATTCCAGGGTCTACCAACAATCAAGTTGTAGAGGACCAATTGCAATAGAGGACAAAACAAATGGCAGAAATCAAGTACAACTTAACTAAGGCACAAGAGAGGCGAAAGAGACAGACAGACAATGGAAGAAACGAGATCCAATTTAAAGAGGGCGAATGGGTTTACCACCAACTACAGCCATTGAAACAATCCAACATGCCAAGAAGCAAGAATAAAAATTAGCATATAAATATTTCGGGCCATTCAAAATCTTGAAGAAAGTAGGAGAGGTGGCTTACCAGTTAGATCTTCTAGAAGAAGCTCATATTCACACTACGTTCCATGTCTTACCGCTAAAGAAATGGGTCGAAAGGGTACCATTCCTGAACCAAGGCTATCAATTTTTTATTTCAAGCAAAAGACTCAACCCAAACCTGCGGAGATCCTTGAAAAAAGAAGCCAAAATGATAGAAGAGGTGTTGTTAAGGTGGGAATGACAACCTAGAGAAGGTGCGGTATGGGTTGAGAAAGCCTGACTAAAAGGTATTTACCCTCACTTTGAGGGCAAGGTTTTTTTTCTCTATTATGCTCTGAAATGAAAAAGATAGTGGTAGGTAGACAAGCAAACCTGCAAGAAATAAAGGAGATTAGCACGTGTATGGTCTGGATGGATTTGGAGACTTATGTGGAAGGCTGGAAGAGACTCTTCCATCTCTAGTTGACATGTGGCAAGAATATTTTGTTTCCCTCAAAACCGAAGCAACGACACCTTTTATATAGGAGAAGTGATCAACATACAAATCAGCCCAGGACTCTCACCAGACAGTTTCCTTTTGAAATTCAAATTCTAAGATTTAGTTAATAAATAGAAGGGGAGAAGAAGCAAAGGAGGCAGGAAATTACTTTGAAGCAAGTCACATTCACCCAAAAGAGGCCCGGACTACCGTGAACTTGCCTAGAAAATTTAGATATGATTTATTATCTTAAGTTGTTTTTAATTTATAGCTATGTTCTTTCAAACCCAGCAAAATACTTTCTATTTCAATTGTTTTATTTTTTCAATTTAGATTAAAAAAACACTCCATCGGTTCTTGTTTTTATTATTTAATTCTCATTTTAAGAAACAACTATCTAGAATCATTATATAAAATATGTCTATTTATAAAGATGATAATTTTGGAAAAGAGGGTCCAAATTGCAAATGGTGAATGCTCGTCAAATAACTATTTAATTATTTTTAATACTATAATAAGTAGTTAGTTGATTACGATAAACAACAAGAATTAAACTCTTTTTCTTGAAAAATGGGATTATTCATCTCGAGGCCAGATATAATAATGCCTCTTTAAAAAAGTCAGTGGCTCTAAAGGTTGCACAAATAAGTACCAATTTATTAATAAATTAAATGAGCTGACTTTCAGCACCTTCATGTAGAGAGTAGAAAAAACTGAAATTGTTCTTGACTTTTATTCTGTTTGCGGCTAAACGATACAGGTCATGGGAAATTAGTATATTTCATATTGGAGTTGCGTTTCTTGGACAAAGAAACAAATTAAAAGCCATCCATAAGTACAAAATGTCTCAAGATTCATGGCTTCTAAATCATAACCATGATGATTATTGTCTTAATCTCATTTTTAACTCTTCATATGCTCGAGAGAGGGTAGAGGCAGGGCTAAACAGATGGATTAAGCCGTTAGCAGTTCAAATCCTTGATTCAAAAGAGCCCCAGTAACCCATAGCTTCAAATTTGGCAAGTTCATGTCCTGCTCACTTTCTTTAACCTGTTTCGGCAATAATAATTTATTTATCAATCCATGAATAAACAGCATGAAGTAATCAAAGAAAGCTTAACGAAGATAGTGAAGAAAACTCACATTTAAAGTAAATGTTAATACAAACCCCTCAGAAGTTGTAGCCAAGTTTGAGTTTTGAACAATGAAGCTTGTAAGGGACTCGAGAGCCCTATAGAGCGAGGCTGCAACGCCTTCTCCCTTGTTGCACGCCAATCTCACGTAAAACCCTCTTTCTTCCACTTGAAACACATCCATCTAAAACCCCAGATGCAAAGTCAAACAAGTTTTAATAGTATAATTACTTGTTGTGCTAGTCAAAATAAAGTATCATAATTAAACAAACCTTGATGATCTTCTTGCGAATTGGATGGTTGTTACTTGTATTTTGAAGATTCTTTGGATCTCTACTTGACCCTTGATATCTATCTGATCCTATTAAGGATGATTCAAGGCTGGCAATATCAGCTTTTAGCTTAGTGGCTTGCATTTGCAGCTCTTGCACATATAATACGGCATCCCCAATTATGGAGGCCTTGTCCATCTGTAGTTCTCCAAGGATTAGTGTCATGATATATATATATATAGTCACCTGGGAATATCCCTACTACTGTTACAGTACAGCAATTTAAATAGCAAATGCAGTCCTAAATACATTTAACAAATTAAATATTTCTTGCTCGGAATCGAAAACTGATAATCTTTAACTTATAAAGAGCTTGAGCACTCGAGCTTCTGTGGCATTAATGGTAACGTCAAAGTTAAAGTTACGTCAGGATCACATATATAGGAATACATACCTTAGTTATATTAGGAACCAAGGACCGCAAAGCATAGAGCTTCTCCTTCATCCTACCCCTCCTCCTTCGCTCCGAAATCAATGTCCTTGATCGATCCTTCTTCGTTTTCTTAGTCGTTGTGGTGGTTCCAGAAGAGTCTTCCTCGTCAGTATCTTCTTGAGCCTCTAATCCCATGTCCCCGTCAAAACTCGGCAATGCAATGGGGATGTAATTGGGATCCTGTTCCATTGCACTACAAGTGTGTGTAGGAACATGGTTGATGAGATCACAATCAAATTTATCTCCTGTGGACAGACCAAATTGGTTATCCAACAAAAAGCCATTGATAAGATCACAATCGAAAGCAGTGATTTCATTCTCTCCTCGAATTAGATCAATGTATCGATCGAAGTTGGCTTCATCAATGAAATCATGCAACTGAAACTGATAATTAGTCTGTGCTGCTAAAGGGTTTCCAGTTGGATTATCCATCCTATCCATTCCTTGAATAAGAGAGGTCTCTTCAAGTAAAAATTGATGGGAGTTGGGAGGGCCATAATCTTCTCCTATATAGAAGGTAAACATGATTATTTTTTTTAAAAAAAAAGGGTGTGAACGGAATCTAGATGGAGAATTAATCTCTGACGTTGGAAGTGTTTTTAGTTTATGTGAGGGAGGTTTCTGAATCAATAAAATTAAAAAAAATAAACTATGGCTTTTAGTCACCTGTTAGTGCTTCCACGAATTACAATATTACAACTTGTCATCTTAGATCCTTCGAAGGGGAATGACTTCGACTGTATTTAGTAATGTGATATATGTGTTTTTCAAATAAAAATATGTTAAAATAATAGTTTTTTTTTATTTTTGATATAAGTATATTAAAATTATTTTAAAAAATTGAAAAATTATTTAAAAAGCAGATATTATAACGCATGCTTAAGAAAATAAAAAACTAGTCAATCTTACAACATTGAAGTTCTGGTTTTAGGCTCTGTGATCTTTTCTCTGTTTCAAGTAGTCTTACAGTATTGAATAGAGGAAAATGGAGCTTTGGGTCAGTTCGTTACTTCGAAAAGACCAATCCCAAATTAACGAACGAAGAGCCTTTGCTTCAAAACACATGGGATTGGCGAATTAAATTGCTCCCCTCAGTTCACTGCCCAACCATTCATGTTTCTTCATGACATGGTGTTCTGCTGGTAGATCATCTTTAACTTGGCTCATCCAAGGTCTAGATTGATATAAATTAAAAAAAAAATCTGATTAATCTGGTAAAAATAATAATTTAGTCAATTTAGTTTAATATGATCAAATCCCGGTTATTAATTCATTAACTTTTTTATAAAAAAAAATAATAATCATGACATTGTTTTAATTTTTGTTTTTTAAAAAAGTGGATGATCAATTCTCCTCACCCATAACTTCAGCCTTGTTACATGATGAATTTTAGCTCAGATTTTAAAACTATGTTATCTACATGCATGCTTAAGAAAAGAAAAGAGATAAAGAGAAGGACGCATACTTAATTATCCAAGGGCAGTGTGAAAGGTATATTCTGACGTTTGATGTGCTTTATTAAGGAAAATTAAATTGGGTTTTTATATTGGAGTCGTTGAAGGCCGTCTAAGGGTCCAGTTCCCAGGCGATGGGGAGGGTTCTTTTTATATATATAT
>Ga0325404_1008309_pt1 | contig 10691 bp, 4 predicted proteins | sample PopdelMetagenome_18_FD_205664 | JGI IMG/M metagenome (GOLD analysis project Ga0325404, IMG submission 205664) | Populus deltoides microbial communities from Bellville, Georgia, United States - Xylem-Control-R1 | ecosystem: Host-associated > Plants > Phyllosphere > Stem > Wood/Secondary xylem...
TGTTGATCACTGTTTAAGAAAAAAAGAGGACATCATTGGGATCAAATTCATCAATCCGTATTCCATGATCAAAGAATTAATCTTTGTTGCAACCTCCATGATAAGTGCAAGCAGTGGGTAATGTGGATTCTGCAGAAGTTTCTTCGAAAAAGCATTCATGCGTTTTATCAACACAGACACCATATCCGGATGGCCATTGAAAGGACCAAGCCAATATCACGAACACGTTCTGTTGCTTCGACTTATCTTAGCACTGCTGCATATATATATATATATATATATATATATATATATGCCAACATCGAAGTAAATCTATTGTTGTTCTTTGTAAGTTTTAAGATTCATATTAAGGGTGTATTTGTTTCTTGAAAAATAGTTTTTAAAAAATTATTTTTTAAATTTTTGTATGTTTATTTATCATTAGAAAAGTTATTAACGGAAAATATTTTCCGGTCAACGAAAATACTTTCCGATCAATGAAAATTTGGTTTGGTTTCCAGAAAAGTGTTTTCCTTTTATTTTGAACGGAAAACACTTTCCGGAAGCTGTGAAAAAATTAGAAACGTTATATTATTTGCTGATTATATCAAATTTGATGTTCAAACTTTTGATTGTTATATATATTTTGTTTTGAATATTTGTTTTTCAATTTCATCCATTAGGATTTAATTTTTATATTAACTTCGGTCCTCATTTTTATAATTGTTAGTTGCTTTTCCCTTATCATTTTTTAATTGAAATTTTTTATCTATCAAATTTGATCCTCATTCTTTTGATTGTTACTTATTTTATTTGAAATAATTTATGAAATATTAATAATTATTATTTTAATTTCTTCATCTTTCAATTTTTTTTATTTTTTAGATTTGATCTCTATTATTTTGATTATTATTTATTTTATTTGAGATAATTTATAAAATTATATTTTTTTTCAATTTCATTCTCATTCAACTTTTTAATTTGTAAGACTTGTTCCTCGTTATTTTAATAAATTTAAAAAAAATAAAACATTAATAAGTTATTTTCCAGCTCATTTTCCATGACATAATCAAACACGGAAAAATATTTTCCAATTTATTTTCCATTACACTACCAAACATCGGAAAATAATTCACTTTCCCGAAATTCATTTTCCTGAAATTCACTTTCCAAAAAGAAACTACTTTCCAGCAAACAAACGGGGAAAATCCTTAAGAAAACTGTATGAGCTAAGAAAATAGCACACAAACCTAAGAGAGATGGAGAGTAAGAAAGAGAAATAAACAGACTCGTTAGAAGCAAGAACTGAAAGGATGAACTAGAAGGAAAATTTCAAAGAAGCTTTCTCCATTTGCTAAGAGTGATGTATATGCTAAAATATATTTGACTAACTAGTTGTAGTATAGAATTAGGTGAGCCAATGGGGAATAACATAAGTGATCTTTCTAGGCTAGGAAATATATTTGTGAGGAAAAGTTAACAAATATTTCCAAATATCCTTCTTACTTATTTACGAGATAGATATATACATATCACTGGAAAAAAAATATATACTAGAATCACCTTTAATACATGTTACATGGGAGTTCTAATTAACCATACAATTATGCTATATATTACTTTCATACCAAGAACCATGTAATTATCTTTCTAACATTCAATAAAGGTTGTTAAAGTCAATGATGGAGTTGGGCTCCTAACTATGACATCGTGCAATGTTGTTAGAAGAACTTTTTAAATAACATTATTGTCTTGTATCATGACCTCTAGGTTACTTTGTATATTTTATATGTTATTCTAGTCTATAAACCCATCATAATTATCTAAGTTTATTTTTATGAATATAATATTTTTAGAAAGACGAATATATAACACCCATTTATAAAGTGAAGGACCTTTCATGTAGTGGAGGTTGTATTCATTCTCAAAAGCTTATGTGACAATAGATCTCACCTTGTGTCAAGGTTTTTTTTTTTTTTCCTTAGAACTACCTGAGATATATTATAATAGAGAGCAATGGCGATGGTTATTCTTGAGATGGTGACTAACTAATGCTTTGATTGTATACTTTTGAAAGTTGCGTATAGAATAACTAGTTTGAGAATGTTCATTGTGATAATTATTGTTCTCGACATCATGGTGACCCACCCTCTTTCCTTGAATCTTGAGGAAATGAGCCTTTTTATGTGTGGAGGGGGGGAGGTCTAGTCTTATGAAAAGAAGTCATCACCTAATATTATAGTCATTAGAAACCTTAACTGGTTTTCAAAGATCTGTGGTAAAGGATTTGTTATGCTAAATGGAAGATACTATCACCCCTAAAGCATCTTACATGAGGTAGATTGCATTGTCTATCTTGTCCTAAATTGCTAAGGCCTTGTTATGTTTAAACCATTAATGATCAATCTATTTGGTGAATACAAGTTTACTATAATGAGTTAAAACCTGGTCAAAAGCTCAACACCTATCTGTTCTAAAAGTTTGGCTAGTTTTTGCCACTTCTAATTGTTTGGTAAGTTGATAACTATAAAGTGGTCATCCCAGATCATAACTCAAGTTATGTCCATGAATGTACTAATGAGCCCATGTTGGGTCAATGAAACCCAACCCAAATCCTAGGAAAGGTCCATGAAAGATGCCTTAAAAAGGTTTATTTGTCCTATAGTACCTTAGATATTCCTAACTATTTTACCCTTAACAAAAAAATTTCATCGTTATTTTGTTTTGAGGAAATTATGGTAAGGGGCTATTCTTTTTAATATTGAAGTATTAGCTCTCTATGAATTTATATACTCAAATATTAGAAGTGAATAGTAAAATATTTTTCTTAATAGACTTTTGAATATCTAAATTGGATTTTTGAAATTTTAGGTATGTAGACTTAATAGACCTTTTAATTTTGGTCAAGACCTAATGAACTTTATAAACTTGTTATAAAGTCTAAATATGTATGCAAAATATTTTTTGTACTTTTCTTCCTTTTTTTTTTTGTAAAAATGCTAAAACAAAAATTTTGTAAAATGCTAAAACATGTAGAAACATTTTTGGCTGTTTTTATGGAAATATGTTAAAAACTTGAACAATGATCAACACACACATGAATGCAATATATATATATATATAAGAGTCTTGGCAAAATCCAAATTGATTATTTGTGCTTTTAAGATTGGTTGGTAATTTGCAAGTTCTATGAAAACAAGGGTCAAACATATGAACCCTAGTTTAAAATACTTATAAAAACATAACAAGAGTAAAGGAATATCTATATGTCAAAAATCATAGGTAAGCACATTGTTTCCTTTAATGTCCATGTACACGAGAATAGCATGAAATAAATCTAACGTACCCTAAGTTTTAGCTCATTGTATTTATTTGGATGCAGATTACCACTTATATATTTTCAAACATGTCATTAGTAATTTTTTATAATGAACAAGCTTTGTCATTTATTGGTCTCAAAATAAAAAATGCAGCCACCAAAGATCCATACACTATATAGGAAGTTCACAAGAACTGTCATAACTCATTTCTGGATTATTCCTCAAATTCATCTTTTTTCTTTCAGAAATAAAAAAAATAATACCAAGAAGACTGGTATTTTAGCAAAAGCAAGCTGGGAGGATTTCAAAAGTAGAAAAAAAATCAAGCTGCAATTTTAGAGCTTAATTATATCCTCTTCTACCCAAAACTAGAGAGACAAATCAGATTCAAGGTCAAATCAAATCATTATTGGACAAATCTGTTTAAAAATTAAATCATGTGACATAATTAGATTTTCAATAGCCCAATTTGATTTAATCATGGGCTAAATTAAAGTTTAATTATGTTTAAGAATTAATGTGGGTTCAATTGAAGGATTTAATTAGGTGCAAGGATGTAATTATACTTCAAATAGGTCAAATTAATTTTATTAGGGGCTTAATTAGTGAAAACTTAAGTTTGGGAGCCCAATTTGGGCTTAATTGATAAGATTGAATTTTTAGAAGACCAAACTTATTTTTTACAAAGTCAATTGATTCAAATCAGGGATCAAAATGTAAGAAAATCAAAGTTTTTGGGTCAATTAATGGCTAAATTAAAGAAATTTACAGTCAAGGATCATTTTGCAAAAGATGTCAAACTATGGGGACCTAATTGATTGAAATCAGGGGTGAAATTAAAAAGAATTAAAAATTTTAATGGTCAATTAAGGGTCAATTTATATAAATCCAAGACCAATGACTAAAATAAAAAAGGCGCTGAAATTTGAGGCTGGCATTGAAGTTCGGCAGGGGCAAAATTACATAAAATTGAAAGTTTAAGGTCAATTAGGGTGCAACTAAAAGAAATTAAAAGATGGGGGACCAAATTAAACTTTGTTCAAAACCTTAAATGAAAACCCTAAAAAGTCCAAAATGGCACCGTTTTGAACAGTTAAAAAAAGAGAGGAATAAACGACACCTTTTTTGGTAATTGTTCATCTTCTTCTTCATTTAAACCAGAAAAGACTGTTTAAGTGGCCTCCTTTTCAAAACATGTAATGTTTCATCTCTCCACCAAATTTGACAAAACTTGCACGCAAATGATGGCCTGACATCTGACTACACCCTATTGTGGTCCTTTCTGGCCGATTAACGCCACAACAGCTATCACCACCGTTCCAAAATGGCCAACGCGACCAGCCCCTTCTATAGTAACTCTTCTAAACCATGATGGCAACTTTGAGCCAATGGTTGAGATTCTTTCAAGTCAAATCAAAGGTCAAGATTTAACACCATTAAAGATAAAATGTCCTTCTTTCATCCCTTATAAATAAGGGTGGATTTCATAGCCAGAGAGAGGAGAAATCAGAAGCCAAATCTGAAAAAAAACCAATTATTTCCCCGATTTCCAATTTCCTTCTCCCCGCCGCTACCTCTTCTTCTTCTTTCGTCGTACCTCTGCTGCCAGCGCCGCCACCAACCACTCGTCGGTTTTCCCTATACCACTAGGAACACCATCAGTAACTTCCCTCCTCTGGCAAGACAAGTTTTCCCTTCTTTTTCTCCTTACAAATCCCCCTCCGCCACTGTATTCTATATGCAGTGGCCATGATAATTACCTCATGGTCACTGGGTTGGGCCATGAGGTAATTATCGACCATGAGGTAATTATCATGGCCACTGCATATAGAAACTTGAAATAGAAAAATAATCAAGAAACAATGCAGCTTCCTTTAAATACGGGGTGATATGTCTTCCCCTTGCATAATTAGTCTCTTACTCGGACTTTCACAAACCACTAATTTCCTAGTAACCATAATACTAGGTGATGACTCCTGAACCTTAATCATAATTTTATGATTAAACTCAAAACTCTTTCATTTTCTAATACCTCTCATGAAACAGAAAAGTGTGTCATTCGACGTTACCCTACGACAAGAACTATGTAAACATCAATCATATTTATTTATTTATTTTTGGAAAAGAAACAAACCATGATTATTAACTCTTATTTACTGAGAACTACCATTTATTACCCATATGAAAAAAAAATTTACTTGATTCTTAAGCATCTCTAATGAAATGTTACTATTTACTTTTAAGGCAAAACATCTTTATGCCAGAAAAGGATAAGAACTCAGATGCTTTGCACCTCATGCAAATAAGATAATATTCAAAACTTTAACCCTATTTATAGCCCAACCTATAAACTAAATAAGAAACACGTGACTCCAGGGGGCATTATGCAACATCAATATTCATGTTTTTGCAAACATGAATTTGAAAACACCACCGATAAAATCGCGCACGCTAAAAGAAATGTTGTCCTTTTCTTTTAATGATGCATTAACAAATAAGTCATGAAATTGGAACTGAAGATGCACAAAAAACAAATCCTCAAGGATTAACCTTCTATATGAAAGAAAGTTAAACTTATATACCTATTATGAAGATGGCAGATGCTCCTTGCCTCCCAAAAAAACTGAGTTTCCTTCCTTTATAAGAATAAGAGGCTCTTAAATGGTGACTGCAACTTTGGTAATTCAGACCCCCAAAAAAGATGTTGAAATACTTTTTACTAAAAAAATATTGATCATTAGAAGGTATGGGAAGCTCAAGAAATTCACGGTAGCAGGTCAATTTGTTTTTTTTTTTTTGGTTTACTCTTTGTGTGTATGTGTTGGAGGTCTAAGGCTTCTACTTGTGAGGAAAGGGGGATAATGTTTTTTATGTGTATTTTTTAGAAGCATGAAGCAAGATAGAGGCTAAGGTTTTTTTTATTCGATAGTGCCTCCCTTTTTATGTTCACTGGGTCTATATTTATAATACAAGAGTCCCCAATGATATGAAATTTAAAATCCCATACCAAATAAACTCCTAATCTCTTTAAGTTTGAATTTGATTAAAATCTTGATTAAGAAGGAATAACTGAGTTTTTCATAGTGATTTGGTTTAATTAAATATTAAGAGAAACAAACAAAATTGGGTTATGAAAACAGTGACAATGACTTACAGGTTGAGTTTGAGGTCAAGTTAGAGTATGGTGATTATTTTACTTACTTTTTTTACATCATTTTATCCTCTCTTTTTTTATAAACTAAAGTTGTTTATATATCGATGGTAGTGCAGGTGATGACATTAATAAGTGCATCATCCACTAACGAAGAGGTAAGGTTCCAAGCTGTTTTTGTATAGCTAGAATAGTCTCAATGAACCCTTTTATTTGTTAGGGATTTAAAGAGGTCAATGTACCTTAATAGAGAGGTTAGTCACTCTCTCATGTTCCAGCCTTTTTAAGTTATTAGCCATGAAAAAACTTTACAAATATGAATATGCAAGAAATGGAGAGAATGAATTGGCTTCTATTATGTTCACATAAATGACGCCACTAACAAAGTTTAAAAAACTTCAAATGAATTTAGGAATTTTCACGATTGTTTTAAAAGCTTTGAAGATTTTATGCATGAATCCTTTAACAGACATTCAAATTTAGATCTTGAATTTTGATATGGATTGTGAGATCCTCACATAATTCAGTTTGTATACTTTAACTATGTGATATCTCTACTCAATATGAATTGATTAGACTTCCAAATATTTTTAATGAATCCGGTCTAATATTATTGACGTGTTAATCTTTGTTTTCTTTTTTCTTTTCCTTCTTTTCTCATTTCTTTTATTCTCTCATCGATCAAGCCTTTATTTAGGCTTGATTGGATTGTGTTTTCTTCTTTCTCTCTCTTTTTATTTTTCTTCTTCATTTCCTTTCTTTTCTTTTAAGCCTTTCTCTCTCAAAGATAATGCCTTTCTCTCTCTTCTCTTTATTTTCTTCCTTTTCCATATCCTTTTTCATTCTCTTCTTAGTGGGTCTGGGAGTTTTAGGCCTGATTAGGCCAAGACTATTCTCTCTCTTCTCTATATGACTATAGTATTTCTTGTCCCTCTCTTCTTAAGCTTAGTCTGACTTGGTAGTATGAGCTTAGTTGGGCCTATTTCATTTTACTCCCATCAATACATATTCATTTTTTTATTACTCATATATGATAAAAAGTTCGTGTCCCTTCTGAGAATTTTTTTTCTTGCTATAACTAATTAACCCTTGACTTCCTCTTACTAAATAAACCTCTCGTGCTCAATATATTCACCTTGATAACTCTGTTTTAGAAAGTGAATAATGAACCATTAGTAGGCAGAAGAGTCGAGATAGAATAAATCCCATAATTTAATGAAGCAACATACATGTTTTTCAAGAGTATTTTTTTTTCATTATCTTAGGATATTTTTCCTCTACCAGTATAATAAATAATATTAGTTTTTACTATATAAAATATTTTTAAGTCAGTTTTTATTATATTAAATCAATTATCTAGATTCCTTTGCATTCATAACCAAAATCATGAAAGTTTCATGTTTTTCAATTTCAATAGACATGAAATTTGAATTTTGATGATTAATAAATATCCTTCTAAACATTAGCCATTAAACCAAACCCCTCAAATTTGATTGCTCATTGTTTAAACTACGATACAGGTCATGTTGGGCATTACGGTTCATCCATGTTTTTAAAATTTTTTTTAGATTCTAATTATTGTTTTTTATGTTTTTTTTTGATGTGCTGATGTCAAAAATAAATTTTAAAAAATTAAAAAAATATAAGTTATTTTAATATATTTCTAAATAAAAAATACTTTAAAGAGCAATATCTACCACACTCTTTAAAGAAACATGTAATATAACAGAAAAACCCCATAATATAATATATCAGTGGAGGATAAAATTGGTCGCAGTGCAACAAATTCTGTCTTTTTATTTAAAGGACCAACTAATAAAATACATTATTCCAAGCTTCTTGGAATTTAATATGAATTTCAATTTATAAGGTAGAAAATGGGAAACAAATTACAGTGATTTATATGAATATAAAAATAGGTGAAAGCATTTTCGATGTGTTCATTTTATGCATGAATCCTTTAATAGATACTCAAATTTAGATCTTGAATTTTGACATGCATCGTGAGATCCTCGCATAATTAAATTGTAAACTTTAACCATGTGATATCTATACTCTACTTGACACGAATTTATTTTAATTTGAATTATTTTTTTATTTTTATATACCATTTATTTATTATATATATATATATATATATATATATATATATATATATATATTCTGGTTGAGTATTTATATAATTGTTTTATTCAATTTAAGAACAGAACTTAAATGAAACAAAATAAAATCATTATAAATAGAATTAAAATATTTTAAAAAACACATATATATAAGATATTATATATAATCAATGCGTGTTTATTTGAAATTCTTAAGATATTTTATTTTTTGAAAAAATAACTATAAGTTATATCACATGATTTGGCTTTTTATTAAAAAAAATGACTTGATTGAAAAATAATAAGAGTGGAGATGAATCATAATTTATTTTTTGTATTAAAATGAATTTTTAAATAACTCCAAGGGCCATGAAATGGATTTATCCGTTATCAAAGATATTTTTTGTATTTTGTGTTCAATAAAAGTACACAATATTCATCTTAAATAAAAGTTTATGATCCAATCTCTTATTTTATATAAAAAAAAATATGATTAACAACAGATATATTATATTAAAAATATGATTACAAGAAAAGATTTGTAATGTAATCATAGCTAAATAGTAATAAGCAGAGTTTAAACATGGCTTGACTTGGAGAGGTATTATGCGGTGGGACTCCAAAAGCAAAAACCCACGCCCAGCACTAGTTTATTAGGCTGGATCCATACTGGGCTTTATCAAGCCCAACGCCATACAATAACTTAGATCAAGGGCTGCCGTGGAGGTTTCCTTTCCCGTCAGAAACCACTTGTGAGAGTCTGCTTCGCGTCAGATGGCAAACAATCTAGTTAGCTTTAAAGATTAAAATGCAATCAATGGCAGGAATTTGACGTGTGTAATTGCTGGTGGTGCAAATACAATCAAACATTAAAAGAAAAACAATCATTAAAGGATGAATTGAAAAAAAAAATAATAATAATATGTCAAACACGTAACTAACTTATAAGAGTGAGATAAGCCCGTATAAAAAAAATTGAATCAAACAATGAAGATCAACTTAGAGGAAAACAAGACAATTAAAGAAGAAAAAAAAATATATAAAAACACTCAAGTGTACTCGAGTTAACTCTATTAACCAATAATTCAGGACTGAGATTAAAATAACCTTATAGAAAAGAAAACGACAAAACTCACGAAGTTGAATGCTCAAAAATGTAATATCAAATGATGAAAATAAAAAAAAAAACATAAAAAATTAAAGTCAAACCAATCTAATATTTGAAACCCATGTCCTAAGTCAGGAGACCAGATTACCCCATAGAAAACAAACTCGTAAAAATTACGATGCAAAATTCTCAACAATCCATTTTTTTAAAAAAATAATAATAAATAAATAACAATCAAAAGAATGATGATCAAATATAGTACACAATTAAACGAAATAAAACAACCAGGGATGAAATTAAAAAATAAAACAAATTAAGAAAAAAATAAAATAATAGCAATTAAAAAAATAGATATCAAGTTTGATTGATGAAAAATTAAATAAGGATGAAATTGAAAAAACATTCTAATTTTATAGATTAATTCAAATAAAATAAATAGTAATAAAAGAATAGGGACCAAGTTTAAAGAAAAACTATATTGAAAGGTTGGTTTGAAAAATCAAAGGGTTTGACACGAGAATTGAAGGAAGAAAGAGAAAAAAAAATGATCATCAACAACAAACTATCGATCTATTATTCACACAACAAGCACTTTCCAATGTTGCCCTGGAATCTCATATTTGGCAAATAACAACATTATTCATGTCACTCGGAACCAATAAACACACCTTTTTAAATAATATTTAAATTTATTAAATTATCAAATCACCTTTTAACTCCTCATGTCATGATTATATATATATATATATATATATATATAATATAATAAAAAAATAAAAAAAATCCATGACAATAAGTTTTAGAATTTTTTCCTATTAAAATCAATTAAATCATTTTATTGTTTTTAAAAAAAATAAAAAGACCAAGCAACCCCCCCGGATATAAAGTAATTTTTTTTAAAAAAAATAATTTATTATTTTACTATAAAAAAATAACTAATTTAACTCTAATTAATTTAATAATATCAAATAAACCCCGTAAAAATACCCCTTACCCCTCATTATTAAGGGTTTCATTAACTTGTATAATGA
>Ga0325404_1008316_pt1 | contig 10686 bp, 6 predicted proteins | sample PopdelMetagenome_18_FD_205664 | JGI IMG/M metagenome (GOLD analysis project Ga0325404, IMG submission 205664) | Populus deltoides microbial communities from Bellville, Georgia, United States - Xylem-Control-R1 | ecosystem: Host-associated > Plants > Phyllosphere > Stem > Wood/Secondary xylem...
GTAATATTTAATTTAAATTTTCAGAAACCTCTCAAATATCACCACCGACTTTTCAATCCATCGGTGATTTCATCTATAATATTTAATTTAAATTTTCAATTTAATCAAGAATTTTCAGAAACCCCCCTAATATCATTGATGGCTTTTCAATCCGTTAGTGATTTCATATGCAAAGAACAATAATTAACAATTCAATTGAGAAGTAAACAGTTCCAAAACTCTCTAGAAAATACCATCAGAATTCATCTGTCGATGATCCCGTATGTAATAAAAAATATGAAAAATGTAATTGAGAAGTGAACAGTTCTAGAGCTCTCAGGAATATACCAAAAAAATTAATTTATCGATGATACCCCTTGTAATCAACATAATAAACAGTGCTAAAGAGAAGGGAATAATTTACTGATGGGTTTACGGATAAATTTTACTAACGGTATTAATCAATTGGTAATATCGTTTGTATAAATGGTATGTCATCGTACTTTTTGGTTTATTTTTAATTCCTTTTTTTTTTCAGTGTAATTCCCTCGGTATATACAAAGAATATTTATATCGGTGTTTACCGACTAATATAGGTGAGGGAATATTCTATTGGTAAAATTCACTACAATCTACTGATGAAAATATTCTATCATAGTTTCTGTTTGTATTTACTAATTTTCTGGTAGTAAAAACAAAATAAACAACAATCTAAAGAATAAAAACCAAAATTAATATAAATATAAAATTATAAGACGTTTTGCTATTTTGAAGAGAATAGGCGTGTGAACCAATGACAAAAGAGAGAAAAGTGCAAGGAGAAGAAAATAAATGAAATTAGTTGTCATATGCCTCTACTTGCTAGAATCATTGCATCATTGGGATGGCCTTACCAGGATGCTTCTAGAGAAATCAAGGATTACGACATTTCGACACTAGAGTAAGTTGTATGCATTGTAAAAGCACGATGACTTCCTTTACATGTTGAAGCATGCAATGCACACGCTAACTTTTTTGTCAATGTCCATTGACCCTAGTCCCTACAATTTTTATAAATTTTAAAATTGGTCCTTAAGCTTAATTTTTCTAGATTAATAAAATTAAATTTTATTTTATAAAATTGAGCATCAACTGTACATCATAGTTTTTCCTTGATATCACGAGACCCCTATTTCTAAGCAACCAAAAAATATTTTTAAGTCGAATCTCCAATAAATTCAATATTAAAGGATTATATTGAAAAACAAAAAAATTAAGTGACCAAAAAAATTATGCTAATCTTTCCCCTGCCCATACAATTCAACCCTTTATTCTTTAAAGTTAAAGGGGCTGAATATTTGTTTATTGTTCACATTCAATCTTCACGATTTAATTATTTCAAATCAATAAAATATCATTTGATTTTTTTAAATTAAGCATCAACCAAGTATCAAATTTTTTTTTCTAGGATTGTGAGATCTCATAAGCTAAGTAGCCAAAATAAACCAGTAGACCCAATTCGAAATAAATGCAACTCGAAATAAATGCAACTTTAAAGGAATAAAAAAAAGGATGAAAATGGGACAAAAAACCAAAGGACCAAAAAATTAAAAATTAAACATTGTTGATTATTATTTTAATAAAATCAAATAGTGAAAATATTTTATGTTGGGTATAAAAAATCTAGATAATTAGTTCTCTGATTTAAAAGGTTTTTTTTTTCATTTGAATTACCTTTCCTTAACCCAAAATACATGAGTTTCTAAACAAACCCCTTATTCAGTCAAACTATAATTTAGTAGACCAATTTGTTTAAAATTAGACCATAAAAATATAAAAAAAATACATGAATTTTTTAACATTCCCATCGTTGCACGATGAAACAGGGTGACCACAAGACATATATGAATGGCAATGGATATCTTTAGATTAGGTTTTGTACTATCTGTACTCAAACTTGACCTGAACTCGAAACCCGAACCCAAAATTTAAAATTGAATGCTATAATTTAAAACTATTTAGTATATAATTATCTTGGTATACATGTAATTTTATCAAAATTTAAGATTATTTATTTCAGGTCGAGTTCGGATTTGGGTCGAGTAGACCAATATCTATACCCAAACCAAACCTGACCTTCAGGTTTTACCCAAACTTGACTCTAAACCTAATCGGATCTAGAAATTTTACATCCATTAGGTTTAGGTGAAATTGTCATGCCTACTAAAGAATTGACCTTGTAACCCTACTTTTTTGGCTTATAAAGCCTCGAAAGATGGAAATCAATGAACATCACCAAAGAATTTATTAGAGGTACCAATTGATCCTATTATAAGTTCAAAAACTTAGACGATCCAAGAGAAATTGATTGGTTTGATTCTGAATATTTAGGTTAAGTTGTAAATTTATCAAACTAGACTTTGTGTATTGTTTGACCCACATCTGGAGCTATATGTGGAATTTTTATGCAATTCCAATTGGGATATAAAATAGATATCTCAAACATTCCATCCATATATGGTGATACAAACCAAGTTAGGTTCAAAGTTTTCCTTAAAATGCCTATTGACCAATTTTGCAAGATAAGGCATATCTCTTAAATAATACATCAAATGGAGTTAAAATTTTACAGAGAGATACTAAATACAATATGAAACTATGTTTTAGTAAATTTTAAGGTGAATCGGAGTGGGAATATATTATTTAAATTGGTCAAAGTTGTTACTATTTTAGCAAATTCATCGACAAAGTATTCTTTCTTGGCTATTTTTGTTTTAATTTTAGTTTCTTATATCGTTAATTAATTCTAATGTGTCTTCGTCTTGTCATAAACTATCTTGAAAATTGCCATGAATCCTTGAGTAAACACAAAAGGAGTACAAACACTTGAGGGAGTAAGTGAGGGATATATATTTCTTGTCAACTAACTAATTTTTCAGATTCAAATATGTTTAAATTAAGTAATAGCATGGCACTGCAAAGAGGGAAAAATGAAATTGTAACTTAGATGCAAATTATGAACTAATGAATGGATCAAATGGCTGATGAATTTGGAGATAGGTGGGTAAGGCAACATTCTAATGGTTATGGTGGGGTTCAAAATAGGCTTGATAAAAAAAAATTTAATGTTAGGAAGGTTGTTAAGCGAGTTAACACTGATATGGATGAGTTTGTGGCTTATAATACAGACATAGGCAATATTAATTTTGATAATGTGTTCATGGGCAATGGGAAGCGATTTGGATAACAACGGGATCATTGATATGAAGGGGTTTATATGATGATAATTTCAACCAGAGGGGTAATTCTAGGTGTCGTGACCATAATGCTGAGTTTGGTGGAGATTTAGATACAATTAAGTTGAAAATATTGGCTTTTTAGGGGAAAAATAATTTAGAAATTTATGTAGAGTGAGAAAAGAAAATGGAGTAGATTTTTAGTATCATAATTATCGGAAGCTCGAGAAAATCAAGCTTGTTGTGATTGCTTTTACTAACTATGCTATTTTTTAGAGGGATCAATTAGTGATGCACTACCAAAGGAATTTTGATACTTGGGATGAGATGAAATCCATTATAAGAAGGAGATTGTGCCTAACCACTACTACAGAGAGTTGTATCAAAGGTTGCGGAGTTTAAGCCAAAGTACAAAGAGTGTTCATAAGTACTTCAAGGAGATTATACTTATTATGATTCAGGCTAATGTTAAGGAGGATAAAGAGACTACTATGACTAGATTTATGAATGACCTTAATCATGATATAGCTTATATTATGAAGTTGCATCATTATATAGAGTTGCATCATTATATAGAGTTGGAGGAGATGATGCATATTATCATGAAGATAGAGAGCCATCTTAAACGGAAGGGTACCATTTGGCAAAGCCAATTGTTAGGCCTTCCAATACCCTGGGAACCTAATTGAAAGGCAAACATTAGGGTTAGTCCATAACAACCGAATGAGATGGGCAAAGTCAAATATCCTAGAGAGAATAAATACATCTTGGCCACTTGTAAAGGTAACAATGATACTTTTACGTTTTATAACTATGATATTAAATGTTTTTATTGTTTGAGTTTTAGTTATGTGGCTTCACAGTATCCAAACAAAAGAGTTATGATTATGAAAGTCAATCATAAGGTTGAAACTGATGGGAGGATGGAGATGAAAAGATGCCACCATTAGAGGATATTGATGATGTTTATGTTGAGTATCTAGTTGAGATAGAGACACTTGTGGTGATGAGAGCACTGGATATCCATGTCAAGATAGATGGTTTAGAAGATTAGAAAGAGAACATGTTCCACACGAGATTTCGTGTTCAGAATAAGGTATATAACTTAATTATAGATGGTGGTAGTTGCACTAATATAAATAGTATTGAATTGATTAAAAAGTTGAACCTGCACACTACCAAACATCACATACTTTATAAATTACAGTGGTTGAATGACAATGATGAGGTGATAGTGAATAAATAGGTCTTAGTTGCTTTTTTTTATTGGTAAATATTTTTATGAGGTGTTATGTGATATTGTGACAGTGTAAGTTAGTCATTTGTTGTTTGGCAGACAATAACAATATGATAGAAGAGCTATACATGATGGGTTGACAAATAGATATTTCTTTGAGATGGATAGAAGGTCTATAACTCTTATACCTTTAACACCGAATCAAATATATGATGAGCAACTAAAATTGAAGTGGGGAATATGGTTGAAAATGAAAACTTGTATATTAAGGAGACCTTTTTTGCTAACAAAGTTCTTTCAGGCTTTGATGATGATGTTATTTTCTGACATGATACTAGTTTGTTTTCTTTAGGGGATGATCTTCATGTTAAATTTTCAAGGACGAACCCTTTTGAAGAGAGAGGAGATGATACAGACAAAGTTAGGTTTGAATTTTGCTATAAAATGATTATTAACCAGCTTTGCAAGATAGGAAATATCTCTCAAAAAGTAAATTGGATGAAGCTGAAAATTTATAGGGAGGTACTAAACACATGAAAATATATTGTGGTAAAATTCAAGGCCAATTTAATTTTGGGAACATATTATTCAAATTGGTCAAAGTTGTTATTGTTTTGGCAGATTCATTGATAAAGTGTTCTTTCTTGACTATTTTCAACCCAATCAGTCCAGACTTATAGTGGGTTTTAGACAGAAAAAAAAGAGATTAAATGAGGCTTATTTAGGCTCTAAACTTGTGCATGAGATTAGACTATAAAGGTTCATAATATGGCTTGGATTTATAGAAGAATTGAAGTCTATAATTTGCAAGGATTTTTAGTCCCACATGGATTTGATATGACAACATCTAAAGAGATTTTTGTTTTGAGTTTCTTTTCCTTATTCTAAAGGTATTCATACGAGGAGGAAATATAAGAAATGAAATTTTAGCAATCAAAACAAAGTTTCCTAGTTGAATTCCTACATTAAAAGTTTCGGTCAAAATATCACTCAAGAGAGCTTAGAGATTTTGGCTACATGGAGGAATTCTAGCATGAAGACTTTATTTTTATTATCCTATTTTTTATATTTTATGTTAAATAATTATTTTTAATTTGAATTTTTTTTTCTATTAGACCTGTTTATTTTATTATTGGACTTATGTTAGTTGATTCGTAGTTTAGGCCCATTGGCTTGCAGCCGAAAAAGGATCCATTAGAGTTAGTTAGAGGAGACTATATAATATTTTTGGAGCTACAAATCTTGATAGCTTGGTGATAATAAACATGAGTTTTTTCCTTTTGATTGTTTGTGGTAAAACATCCTTTTTTTTTTAGGGACAAAGATCGTACATCTGATTTATCGAAGATTAATTGGGTTTGTGGTGTCATTCGTATACTTTGGGTTCTTAGATACAGGGTTACCTCTAGGTCTAAGTTTATTTTAATACCTTTTGTTCTTAGGTACATAGTTCTCTCTGAGTCAAAGTTCTATCAAACCTGGTTTTTAACTTTCCAGGTTGTATTTTAACTTTTTTAGGGGTTGCTTGATTACATGATCAAGAGATTCGCATCATATAGTAAGGTCAATAATTCATCCAGACAAGAGACAATGACATGTTTGAAATTAAGATTGAAATATGCCAACAAAATTCCTTATTTTGCAAGGATTCCTTATACATCAGTATTCCTTTTTCTTTAAAAAAAGATTTTGGCAACTTTGACAGTTTTAAAAGTCTAAATTTTACAAGGAAATATTTATAGCAATAAAGGAGTTCATATTATATAAGTTTGATAACTTAATAATTCTTATCTGATGTGTGAATTAAATTCATAAGGAGTCCATATTCTACCAGGATATTATGAGGTTATATTTAGGCTTATTTTTCTAATAAATAATTTTATACCAATAAGGATAACTTTCAATTTGACCATTGAATTAGGCAAAGTTGTTTTCAAAAGATTTCAGATGGCTTTGTTTTATATATAATTAAAATTTAATAGCAATCAGACATTGACAAAGTCTTTTGATAAGGTTCATAAACTAATATGTGGTGTCATAACTCATTTCTGAGTTATTCCTCAAATTTACATTTTCTTTCTTTCCAAAATAAAAAAAATCAAAAATAAATAATAATAATAATAATAAAAGACTGGTATTTTGGCAAAGGCAGGCTAAGAAAGATTTCAAATATACAAAAAAATCGACTGAATTTTTTAAAGAATTAGGAGCCTAATCTTACCCCTTTATGTCAAAACTAGAGAAACAATACAGACCCAGTATCAAATTAAATAATTCTTGGATAAATCTGCATAACAATTAATCCCATAGATATAATTAAATTTTTAATAGGCCAATTTGATTTAATCATGAGCCAGATTAAAAATTTAATTATGTTTAAAAATTAATTTGGGTCCAATTAAAGGATTTAATTAGGTGCAAGGAGTTAATTTTTAAATGGGTCAAATTAATTTTATTAGGGGCTTAATTGGTGAAAACTTAAGTTTGGGAGCCTAATTTAGACTTAATTGAGAAAATTGAATTTTAGAACACCAAATTTCATTTTTAGCAAGTTAATTGGTTCAAATCAGGGGTAAATCACAAGAAAATCAAAAGTTTGAGATCAATTAAGGACTAAATTGAAAACATTCACAACCAATGATCATTTTGCAAAATATGTCGAACTATAGGGGCTTAATTGATTGAAATCAGGGGCTCAATTGAAGAAAATTAAAAGTTTAAAGGTCAATTAAAGGTCGATTTACATAAATCTAAAACCAAGGACCACAATGAAAAAGATGCTAAAATTCAAGGCCGATGTTTAACATTTTCAGGGGCAAAATTGCATAAAATTAAAAGTCAAGGCCAATTGGAGATGCAATTAAAAGAAATCAAAAGTCAAGGGACTAAATTGAACTTTTGTTAAATCCCTAAATTAAAATCCTAAAAGACAAAAAGACACCACTTCATTTAAATAAAACGAAGTGTTTTGACCAAAACGACGTCATTTGGAAAATAAAAGACAAATCAGATGACGTTTCGTCTGATCTAATATTCATCTTCTTCCTCTTTTTTTTCACTCGAAAGTTACACAAGTGGCTATTTTTTCAGATCATTTCATGCTTCATCTTTTAACCAAACCAAAAAAAGCAAACACCAAAATGATGGCTTGACATTTTATCATACCTCATTATGGTTCTTTCTAGCCAATTGACACCACAATGGCCTTGGAGTCGCCCCAAAAAGGCCAACTTAGGCAGTTTTGAGTTGTTAAAATCTAACAGTTCATGATGACAACTTTAAACCAATGGTTAAGATCCTTCCAATTCGAATCAATAGTCAATATTTGGCACCAGTAAAGACAACATGTCTCTCTTACAACCCCTATAAATATGTGTGCATTCCAAGCTTTGAGCATCAAGAAATCGGAGGTCAAAGTTGTGAAAAAATCAGCTTTCTCCCTAGTTTCCTATTTTTCTTCTCTCAACCGGTTTTCTCATACTTCCTCCGTCGCGCCTCAACCACTACCAACCACACCGTGGTCTTCCCTATACCACCAGGAACACCGCCAGCAATCGTCTACCTCCAGCCAGACAAGGTTTCTCCTCCTTCTCCTCATGTCTCGCCCTCCTCGTGGTTGGCATTGCATGATTTTGCATGCAATGGCCAAATGATTAACATGGTCGTTGGGTCGGGCCAGCGACCATATGAGCCTGGGTCGAACCTGTAGCGGCCCAACCCAATGTAAAAGAAGAGAAAGGCTAGGTTTGTTGGGCCGCAGCCGACCCAACCTGACTCAGTTGGGCCAAGCCCATCCCAATATATTTAATAATATAATAATATTAAAAAAAAGAGAAAAAATTTGATGTTTTTCAAAGGGCATTTTAAAAATATTTGTGGGATCCTCACATGTTTTTTCGAACTATTTTACATAATATTAGGCAGTATATTTACATTGTAAGATACAGATCCAGTATTCAAATACCTGATTTTCTCCAAAACTTTTCTAAACAATTGAAAATTGAAAAAAATTAAATTAATTTCCTCTTAAAAAAATTAAAAAAAAGTGTTTTGTTTTTGTGCATACGGTCAAATCCTAAAAGTTTTCCAACCATATTTTCATTAAAAAAACAAAAGTTGCATATTTGTCATGTTTTAAAATGCAAAATGGATATCATAACCAGATTATATTATACATTAGGGTTTGTCCAAAATACTAAAAAAAAAAACCATAACAATTATTTTGTTCAAAATGTCACGAATTAGTTATATTTAGGAAATAAATACAATGCTAAAATTTGGGTCATAGAATAGTTAACCTTTAATCCAATAAGGTAGAGACTTCCTCATGAAAAAAAATCTAAGGTGGACCTTAGAAAAACACTAACGGATAGAAATATGACTTAGAAAAACAATTAAACAACAATGAAGCATATCTTAAGTAGAGTGCATTAGGAGTGATGCATCTTCCCCTTGCACAATCAATCATTAACTTAGATTCTCGCAGACCATAAATTTTTTAGTAATCATAATACTAGGTGATGACTCTTGAATCTTATAATCATAACCTAATGATTATACCTAAACCCCTTTTCAACACACACTCTCAGGAGGCAGACCCGCTGTCACTCGACCATATATTTCTCATGTTTTAAAATGCAAAATGGATACCATAACCAGTTTATATTATACGTTAGGGTTTGTCCAAAATACAAAAAAAAACCATAACAATTATTTTGTTCGAAATGCCATGAATTAGTTATATTTAGGAAATAAATACAATGTTAAAATTTGGGCCTGAGAATAGTTAAGATTTAATTCAATAAGGTAGAGATTTTCTCATGAAAAAAAAATCTAAGTTAGACCTTAGAAAAAAACCAACGGATAGAAATATGACCTAGAAAAACAATTAAACAACAATGAAGCATATCTTAGGTAGGATGCACTAAGAGTGATGCATCTTCCCCTTGCACAATCAATCATTTACTCAGATTCTCGCAAACCATAGATTTTTCAATAATCATAATATTAGGTGATGACTCTTGAATCTTGTAATCATAACCTAATGATTATACCTAAACCCCTTTTCAACACACACTTTCAGGAGGTAGACCCGTTATCACTCGACACTGCACGCCCTCGTAACATGTGGGATATATGTTAGTCTCATAGTTGTTTTATGATTTTTTTTATTTTAATTAGTACTTTTTTAATATTTTTCCATCCTTGTATAAGATGTTTTTATGTAGTATAAATAAAGTTATTTAGCTTGCAATTATAATTTTTGTACGGATTTTGATTATATGTTAGTAAGCGAAACTTATACTTTTTAGTTCCTCATTGAACTATCTTGAATTATCAAAGAATAACCATCTTTAAGGTGTCTTACTTATATTTTTTCTTTGCAATTCTTTACAATTGAGTTTCATTATAATAGTTTCAATATCTCAAATTAGATAATTATTATGTCGAGTTTTTATTAATCAAATTTGATTTTAGTTTTTTTGAGGTTGTTCTTTCTTATGTGCTGGTTTTAAAATTCTTAGCCTCTAAGTTCACATAATTGAGCTTGATATGTTAGCATAATCCTCAGTCTGTCCCCTCTTTTTTTTTACTGTAATTTATGGGATCAAATATTACGAGGTTAAAAGTTAAAAAACAAGAAGACAAAAATTTAGACTTATTTATAATTGGATGAAACTACTGAATTCCCTGTTGGCACATTTTAAATAAGCATTTAAGGAATTTAACTTTTATAGAGAATAAAATATGGTAATTACTCCATGTATAAAGCCCTTGATTATATCTAAAATTTACCATATCCCTTTTATATTTCGCTTAGATAGTTTCTTATCACTATAGAGTGTTTCTTTGCTTGGAATCTATTTCACGCTTAATAATAAAATATATTAGATCTTTGTCCACGGTATAAAGTGGGTTAAAATGTGAGTTCATTAAAATCCTTTTATTTTTATGTTTTAAAAAATTAAAAAATTTATTTTTTATTTTAAATTAATTATTTTTAATATTTTCAAATTATTTTAATATATTAATATTAAAAATAATTTTTAAAAACTAAATAAATATTATTTTAATAAAAAAAAAAAAAAACAAGTTTTAACATACGCCTACAGACTCCCATTAAGATGAAGATGATAGGAGCACGCGACTCCCGCCACCTATAAATGGCCATAAATTCTGTCACCCCCGTCAATTTTGACAATTCTATGCATCTATTTCAATGTGTGTTTGTGTGTGTATTTGAAGGGAAACCAA
>Ga0325404_1008319_pt1 | contig 10685 bp, 10 predicted proteins | sample PopdelMetagenome_18_FD_205664 | JGI IMG/M metagenome (GOLD analysis project Ga0325404, IMG submission 205664) | Populus deltoides microbial communities from Bellville, Georgia, United States - Xylem-Control-R1 | ecosystem: Host-associated > Plants > Phyllosphere > Stem > Wood/Secondary xylem...
AAAGTTTTGCTCTGATTACAGGAATTTGCATTAATTTTTGAGCAAATTAATCCATCCAACGTTTTTCAAATCCGAAAAACACTGCAGAACTTGTCTGGGTACAAATTATTCGTTTGTTTTCTTGATTTACATGTCTTAGGTTTTGGGATAATATATTTTGTTTTTTAAAGTATTTTTTATTTAAAAATATATTAAAATAATATTGTTTTTTAAAAAATATTTTTGATATTAGTATATTAGAAGAATTGAAAATAAAAATTAATTTAAAATAAAAAAAAATCAATTCTTTTAAAAGTAAAAACAAACAGTATTTTAAGAATATTCATGCCAAATGTAGGGCAAAGGCGAGGAAATACACTTCTTTTCTTTGCTAAAATTTTAGAGATCCACGTTTCGTAAAAGACCGGGTCTCTTGGTTCCCCGCTTTTCCACCACACACGAAACATGAAATAAAAGAGAACAAAAAATTGAACAATCAAGACCATCTTCCCCCTTTTAAAGTTTAATAAAACTAGACCAACTGTAAATTAGTGTGCTCCTTTTGCTAAAGAAATTTACAAATTTTCCCCCCACATTCATCATGCCATTTCATGTCTTGTCTGTAACAGAAAGAGAGCGAAATCAAAGAGATTCTATGTCCTTGCAGCCACTTCAGGGGCCCTTCCAATCTATCTCCTGGAGCTAGCTATTTTCAAACCCCACGTCCATTCATTCTCTTTCTTTTTTCCTGGATTTAGGCAGGGTTCAATCTTCCTGACTGGCAAAGCCCATGATATATATGTATTTATACTTCGAATCTCTCATTTCTGATGGATAATTTGTGTTCAATGTCTCTCCATCATAACGTTTCATCAATATTGTTTTCATAGCTAAATAGCTAGCAATGTTCTGTGTCTTTGTTGGTTTAAAAATGTGCCAACCTTCTCTACCATAAAAGCTGCATTACCTGCTGTAAGACTTGAGGAGAGAGGCTCAAAGGTCATAACAGAATATGGGAGACTTGTCGCCCGAAAAGAAATCTGCAGGTTGCGGCCTATTTTCAGCGGTTTTTGGTCGAAGAGTTTTTTGGCCAAGAAGATCAACATCCACAGGTTCAATTAGTACAATGAATGCAGCCAATTTCACCAAAACACCTAGCACGCCGAAGAGGCGTAGGAGTGGCTCAGATGAGGCTGCATTTCTAGGCAATCCGTCTAACATAGCAGAAGAGCAGCGAAAATCTATCACAAAAGCTCCCATGCATCCCAAGATCCCTCCTTCAAAGAACCAAAACTACGGTAGAAAACTTCCCGAGGACGCAACCAAAATATCATCTGATCAAGGTCATGCCAATCAAAATCAAGGTTACGGTAATCAAAATGCTTATGTTAAACATGGTAGGAGGATTCCTAAGGAGGCAGTTGGTCTTTCAGGTGAGCTCGAAAGCTATATCTCTGATCATCAGAAATCTAAAGGAAGCAGCACGCTTGTTCGTGCTTCATCCAGCAATGTGATGCTCCTTGGCAATTTAGGTAACTTGAGGCAGGGAGGGGGTGGAGGAAATACGACTTCTCGTGATGTTCTTGATTACCTTCCTAAGACCGCAAGAGAAGAGGTTGCAACTCCTAATGGGAAATACCCTAATAGTGTAATGGGAAATGTAGTGAAGAAACAGAATGAAGAGAAACCAAACGTAGGTGCGCAGCCTGCTGCAGGTTCTTTATGCAGGGCTCTCTCTACTAGAATGGACCCTGAGCAGCTTAAAATTATGGGTAATGAGGATTACAAGAATGGGAATTTTGCAGAGGCATTGGCTTTGTATGATGCAGCAATCTCGATTGATCCTAACAAGGCTTCTTATCGGAGCAACAGAAGCGCGGCATTAACAGCTCTAGGTAAACTTCTGGAGGCAGTCTTCGAGTGCAGAGAAGCCATTCGAATCGAACCCCATTATCATAGAGCTCATCATCGTTTAGCAAACTTGCATCTCAGGTAAAAATAAAAAAAAAATACCATTAATTGCCCGGAGATTCTAATTCAATTTAGTGCCATGCTAATTTTATACGGTCTTTCTTCTTTCCATTGGTGAAAATTTTATGTGTTCATAGATTAGGCGAGGCAGAAAAGGCTATATATCACTACAAACGCGCAGGGCCAGAAGCTGATCATGCTGACATTTCAAACGCTCAAGCTCTTCAAGCCCATCTCAACAAGTGCACTGATGCTCGTAGACATCGAGATTGGAACACCTTGATCAAGGAGACTGCGGCTACCATATCTGCTGGTTCAGATTCAGCACTGCAAGTAATCCACCTAGTTTTCATTGAACACGTTCAAATATTAAATACCGCCATGCTTGCTAAACTAGTTGTGTGTCTAATATAGATATATGCATTGCAAGCTGAGGCCTTGATAAAGCTTCATAGGCACCAAGAGGCCGACGAAGCATTGCAAAAGGGTCCAAATTTTGATGTGGATGCCTGTACACAATTTTTTGGTACAATTGGCAACGCAAATTTGTTGATGGTACGAGCTCAGGTTGACATGGCTATTGGCAGGTTAGTGATCTGTGTTACATAGTCACACATTATTAGAATTGCATTAGAGGTGACAATCTGCATGAGAGCGTAGTATATGATTGCATAGGCTCATAAATAATTAAAAGAAAGGAATGACTGTATTTTCAAATTGAGGAACAGCTCAAAAGGCATATTTTTGCTGGTAAAAAGTGGAACCAAAATATATACAAAGTCAAGGGAAAATCTGACCACTTACCCACCAGTCACCAACTTGCTCAACTATTCCCTAATGATTGTTTGGGTTAAATGCTTTGATTTTGCACCTAAGCTTTTATGGTAAAAGCAGGGTTTTTTTTTTTTTTTTAACAAAAGACATGCTTTTCTCTGGTATTTTCGCTTATTAGTATAGAAAATTAAAAATTAGCAAAATAAAACTGATGTAAAAAGTATTTACGAAATAACACAGCTTTTTTCAAAAATCTTCTTATAGATTGTTAATGATATGCTGAACACTTCTCACGTGAACTTGGCAGGTTTCTATTGTTGACTACTATTAATGGGGTTCACGTTCGAGCCAAAACATATATTTGACTATAACTGAGCCTGTCTAATTGAAATAATTAATGCCAGCTTTTATTCGCTAACCATTTAATTCAGTCCAATATAATTGAAGGAATGCATCGGTTAATTGTCCTTCTTGTTTATCGAGTTAATAAAGCTTTTAACCTCTGGATTAACAGATTTGATAATGCTCTGGCCACGGCACAACGAGCAACAAGGCTTGATTCTAACAACAAGGAAGCATATACGGTGCTGAAAAAGGCTAAAGCTGTAGCTGCAGCTCGATCACATGGCAATCAGCTTTTTAAGGCAGCAAAATTTTATGAGGCATGTAATGCATATAGTGAGGGACTTGAGCATGATCCCTTCAACTCAGTGTTGTTATGCAATCGAGCTGCCTGCCGGTCCAAGCTTGGCCAGTATGAAAAAGCGGTGGAGGATTGCAACGCTGCCCTTACTGTGCGCCCAGGTTACGCAAAGGCCAGACTAAGAAGAGCTGATTGCTATGCAAAGGTGACTATATTTAGTTTGTACAGCATGTTTTGAAATGTGATGTAGCTTTTTATTTTTCACGGCAATTTAGATGATGTCAAATTTGGTTTGATAATGTCTAATGTTTGCTTCATTGAAATAGTTGGGAAAATGGGAAGTTTCAATCAAAGATTATGAGATGTTGCAAAATGAAGCCCCGGAGGATGAAGAACTGGGCAGGGCCTTGATGGAGGCCAAGGAACAGCTCAAGAAGCAGAAAGGACTGGACGCTGCGGCTTGAAGCTCGAGGCCAAGTAGTGTAACGTAGAAAGAAATCGCTAGAGCAGCTATCACTCTATCAGAACCAATGAGGCCAAGAACCAAAAACGAGAGACTAGTTATGGCTAGCGTTGACCGTGATGCAGCAGATGGAACACACAAGGTTGAGAACAGAAACAAGAAACTGCTATGATTAAGGGAAGAAATCTCACTGATTGGGCATCATGCTTTAGAACATGGTGTAAAGGACTTGGTTTTTTTAGGTATAGATTGATGCTTGTGTGAAATTTTTTGAAAAGATGTATGACACTGAAGCTACTTCTAAGAGTGCAAAATCACACCAAGAAAGGATGATGTAAAAAGCTTCATTTTCTTCTGTTGAGAATCAATGTTGTAAACATGAGTTATAGATTGCTAGTTAACATAGTTTACAGGGTTCGGCCTGTCTATGGCGGGCTTGTTATGAATATGTTATGGGTGATTATTTTCGGTTTGGTTTGGTTTTTATCAAAAAAAGTAATCAAACTGAATTTTTTTTGAAAAAAAACCAAAACCGAACCAAACCGATCAACCGACCGGTTTCGGTTCGGTTTTTTAGGGAAAAAACGGTTTGGCTCGGTTTTTCTAGTTTTGGCTCGGTTTTGGCTCGGTTTTTTCGATTTTGGCTCGGTGTTTTCTGGTTTTGGCTCGGTTTTCTCGATTTTGGCTTGGTGTTTTCTGGTTTTGGCTCGGTTTGCTCGGCTTGGCTTTGTTTTGGCTTGGTTTTTTTGGTTTGGCTAGGTTTTGGATCAGTTTGGCTCGGTTTTTCTAGTTTTTTTCGGTTTTGGTTCGGTTCAGTTTTTCTGGTTTTTTCGGTTTCGGTTCAGTTTTTTCGGTTTTTTTCTTATAAAACCGAAACCGAACCGAACCGGCCAGTTTTTTCAAAATTTTAATCGGTTTAATTAGTTTTTTTTTTCAGTTTGGTTTTTTCGGTTATTTTTTTCCGGTTTTCTCGGTTTAATTGATTTTTCGATTTTTTTGCTCACCCCTAGAATCTGTTGAGCTTCTTATCAATTTGTTTGAGAGTGTGATAATTTATATTTTTAGATATTTTTTTAAATATATTTATCTTGAAAAATATTAAATTATTGTATTTTTAGTTTTTTTTTATAATTTTAATATGATGATATCAAAAAAAAATTAAAATTATTTTAATATATTTGCAAACAAAATAATTTTAAAAAACACCACACAATATTGGTATTTGATATATCAGATGAGATTTTGAAATTCAATAATTGTTTGTCCATTCATTATAGTTTTTAAAATATAAAAATATTAAATACATTTTTTTATACATATAGAACAACCAACAAAATCACCGAAACAATAGTGACACATTTGATTTTAAAGAAAACTAGAGTTTATTTTATTCAATCAATAATACATTTTAATCTGAATGTATACATAGAGTGTTTATTTATAGATATCCAAGCATATAAAATAAAATAAAAAATTAATAAAAATACTAATTTGATATTGAAACAAAAACTCCTAATTTAACTACTAGTAATAAATACTTGTACTATAAGCTCTACAAAGATATCTATAATGTAAATCAACAAATAAAACAGAGTAAAAATAAAGAAAAGTAGGGAAGTCAGAGAGAGAAGGTAAAGAATAAAGAAAATGGGTAATCACTTTGATCAAATTTCAAAGCAATTTCTTGATTAATGTAATGAGATAAATTTAAAAGAAAAATATAAAGAGTTAAATCTGGGTGAATCAAAGCTACTCGGAAAACATCATTCAGAAAATGAGGTAAATCTATGTTAAAAATAAATTATGTTGCTTATGTATTTGAGTTTATCTGCAATAAGTAGTGGAAGACCTATTCCATAGGAAATACCTATTCTATAGGAGTTCAATCCACGTTTTAGGTAGTGGAGATATTACTGTTATTCTGTTGCTATTAATTTCTTGGTTACTGTACAACCTATTTAAAGGCTTGTTGTTTATTCATTCCACACATTAAAAGTATTTGATCTTCTATTTCTTTATCATTTCGTAACAGTGGTATCAGAGCCACAAATAGAAGAGAAAGTGTGAGAGTCTCAAAACAGTGTCCACCAAATAGTCCACAATAGCAGCAACTTTCTTTTTATTAATTGTTTTTTATTTTGCATAAATAAAAATACGATGGCTTCAGAGACAAATTTTGTGCAGGCAACAATCCCTCGTTTCGATGGTCACTATGATCATTGGAGCATGCTAACGGAGAATTTCTTACGTTCAAAAGAGTACTGGCAGGTGGTCGATTCTGGGATAGCATAACCAGAAAATGGGATCGTTTTAATAGAAGCACAACTGTTGCGCTGAGCGGTTTGAAATTAAAAGATTTGAAGGCAAATAATTATTTATTTCAGGGCATTGATCGTTCTATCTTGGAAACAATTCTTAGCAAAGATACTTCTAAGGAAATATGAGATTCTATGAAGAAGAAATATCAAGACTCTTCAAAGGTGAAACGTTCACAACTTCAAGCTCTCACGAGAGATTTTGAGACTTTACAAATGAAGGATGGAGAATCAGTCACCGAATATTATGCAAAGACCATGGGGATATCAAACAAAATGCGATTTCATGGTGAAAAAATAGACGATACTGTAATTGTTGAAAAGATTATACGTTTCTTATCGTCAAAGTATGATTATGTTGTTTGCTCAATCGAAGAATCTAAAGATATAAAAGCTCTTTCTCTTGATGAACTTCAGAGCTTATTGTTAGTACATGAGCAGAAGATGAGATGAAGCACCATCATAGAGGAGCATGATTTAAAGGCTTCTACTTTTACTGAATCCTCACATATGAGAGGAAGAGGTAGAGGTAGAGGAAATCGAGACAACAAAGATGGAGGCAGAGGAAGAGGACGTGAACAACCATTTGGCAGAAATAATATGGAGTGCTACAAATGTCACAGACTTGGTCATTATCAATTTGAATGCTATACCAAATTGCCTCATAATAAAGAAAAGTGGCAGAAATCGAACTTTGCAGAGAACAAAAAAGAAGAAACGTTATTGATGGTGTTCCATACGAAGGATCACCAATGTGAGCTAGATGTTTGGTACTTAGATACCGGCTGCAGTAATCACATGTGTGGTAGTAAGTCTTTATTTTCTCATCTAAATGAAGACTTTCATACTACTGTGAGTTTTGGTGATCATTCTAAAGTTAATGTTATGGGTAAGGGTGATATTCAAATCAAAACTAAAAAAGATACAATTGAGACAATCTCAAATGTTTTTTATATTCATGATTTGAAAAGCAATTTACTAAGCTTGGGACAGTTACAAGAGAAGGAATATGTGACAACAATAAAGAATGGTGTTTGTGAAGTTTATGATCCTACAAGGGGTCTGGTTGCTCATGCTAAAATGACACCAAACAGATTGTTTTCACTGCAAATTCAAACTCTTCAATATTGCCTTATGGCTAGGGAAATTGATTCAACATGGTTGTGGCACTATCACTTGGCCATTTCAATGTCAATGGGTTAAAGACATTTTATCAGAAGAACATGGTGATTGGTCTTCCTAATATTATTTATTTCAACAAGGTGTGAAAATTGTGTTATTGGCAAACAACATCGTAAAGAATTTCCACAAAGAAAATCATGGAGAGCAAAGAAGGTCTTAGAGCTAGTACATTCTGATCTTTATGGACCAATAAACCCATCATCAAATGGAGGTAAACGATACTTTATCACCTTTATCAATGACTGTAGTCGAAAAACATGAGTTTATTTTTTGCAGGATAAGTCTGAAGCTTTTAATGCATTCAAAAACTTCAAGACACATGTTGAGAATTAAGTAGAGAGAACCATTAAAATTCTTCGTACAAATTGTGGTGGAGAATTTTGTTCAAAAGAGTTTCAAGACTTTTGTGATGAATATGGAATTCAAAGACACTTGACTACAACATACAAACCACAGCAAAATGGAATATCGAAGAGAAAAAACCAAACCATTATGAATATGGTGAGATGCATATTGAAAAATATGAGAGTTCTGAAGAATTTCTGGCTAGAAGCTATGAAATGGAGCATTCATGTTTTGAATCGCAGTCCTGCATTTGCTGTTCAAAACATGACACCTGAAGAAGCCTGAAATGGACAAAAGCCATCAGTTGATCACTTCAAAGTGTTTGGATGCATTGCATATGCACATGTTCCATATGAGAAGAGAAAGAAGCTAGTTGACAAAGGTGAAAAATATGTATTCCTTAGAATCATCAAACACTTGAAAGCCTACAAATTGTTCAATCCTATCACAAAAAAGATTATCATCAGTCGAGATGTTGTGTTTAAAAAGGATAACACTTGGAATTGGATAGAATAAAGTGTAAACTAGCAGCAAATACCTGTATTATTTGATGAAAAAGAAGTAGAAGTACGTGAACAATCAAACCAACAACCGCAACACCAGCAACACCTACAAAGCTTACAATCAGACCAGGAATTACAACAGCTGAGCCTTAATGAAGATCAACCAGCTCAAGAGGGTTCACGATCTCAATGAGGCAGAAGAAGGCCATCTTGGATGGAAGATTATGAGGTGAGTGGTGTTGTTCAATCTGGTGAACAATCCTAAGAGGATTCACGATCTCAACAAGGCAGAAGAAGGCCAGCTTGGATGGAAGATTATGAGGTGAGTGGTGTTGTTCAATCTGGTGAATAATCCGATGATGTTTTTTTTTCCCATTATGTATTTTTATCAGATTGTGATCCTATCACATTCGAAGAAGCTGCTAAAGAGTCAAAATAGCATAAAGCCATGGACGAAGAGATCATGTCAATTGAAAAAAACAACAGCTGGGAACTAATCAAACTTCCCAAAGGATAAAAATCCAATGGTGTTAAATGGATTTACAAAACCAAGCTAAGAAAGATGGTAGAGTAGACAAGTACAAAGCCCGACTCGTTGCGAAGGGGTACAAGCAAGAATTTGGTATTGATTACAAAGAGGTGTTTGCACCAGTTGCAAGAATGGACATTATTCGCTTGGTGTTATCAATTGTTGTTTTGAACTCATGGCCTATATATCAACTTGACGTAAAGTCAGCGTTCTTGCATGGAACATTGGAAGATGATGTGTACATTGATCAACCTCCTGGATATGTGAAACAAGGCCATGCGGATCAGGTATACAAATTAAAGAAAGCATTATATAGACTGAAACAAACATCAAGAGCTTGGTACAGCTGTATAGATGCTTACTTTAATAAGGAAGGTTTTCTTAAATGTCCTTATGAGCACACCCTATATGTTAAATTTGGAGTTGATAAGAAGATGTTAGTTATGTGCTTATATGTTGATGATCTCATTTATATGGGTAATGATAGATCCATGTTTAATGAGTTTAAGAAATCTATGATGAAGGAATTTGATATGACAGATTTAGGGTTGATGTATTATTTTTTAGGCATTGAAGTAGTGCAATTATCTGATGGTGTATTTATCTCACATAAAAAATATGCTCTGGAGATTTTAGACAGGTTCAAAATGAAGAATTGTAATTCTGTTTCCACCCCAACTGATCTCAGCTTGAAACTCATCAAAGATGACGCGAGAAAGAAAATGAATGCTACTCTTTATAAGCAAATGGTTGGGAGTCTTATGTATTTAACATCGACCAGGCTAGATATCATGTATGCTGTCAGCTTAATCAGCAGATACATGGAGTGTCCAACTGAAGCTCACCTCTTGGCTGCAAAAAGAATTTTTCAATACTTGAAAGGCACTGCAGACTATGGATTCCTGTATAAAAGGGATAAAAACTCAAGCTTGATTGGTTTTTCAGATAGTGATTGTGCCGAAGACCTTGATGATAGAAAGAGTACTTCCAGATTGGTGTTCATGTTAAATTTTGGAGTTGTTTCATGGTCATAAAAAAAAAACAACAAATAGTAGCTTTGTCAACTACTGAAGCTAAATTTGTTGCTGCAGCATCAACTTCGAGTCAAACAATTTGGTTACACAGGCTACTTGACTTCTTACAAAACAACCAGTGACAAGGTCCAACCTTAATCTACTGTGATAACATGTCCAGCATAAAGCTTTCAAAGAATCCAGCACTACATGGAAGGAGCAAACACATTGATGTCAGGTTTCACTTCTTACGTGATCTATATAAGAAGGGTGTTATTGATTTGGTGTTCTGCAAGAGTGAAGATTATATTGCAGATATATTAACTAAGCCTTTTAAGTCTAGAATTTTTGTCAAGTTTCGAAATCTACTTAGACTTTGCTCTTCAAAAGATGCCATCAAAAAAGGAGTAACAGCTGTTAATTCCTAAACTAATATCTACAGATATTAGTTTAAGGGAAGGTGTTAAAAATAAACTATGTTGCTTATGTTTTTGAGTTTATCTGCAATAAATAGTGGAAGACCTATTTCATAGGAAATACCTATTATATAGGAGTTCAATCCACGTTTTAGGTAGTGAAGATATTATTGTTATTCTATTGCTATTTCTTGGTTATTGTACAACCTATTTAAAGGCTTGCTGTTTCTTCATTCTACACACTGAGAGTATTTGATCTTCTATTTTTTTATCATTTCGTAACAATCTAGGTGACCCACTTCACTGTTGTTTAAATGACATTTTGACATGGCATGAATGGTCCAGATCTAATAAAAATATTCTTAGATTCTTATACATAGTTTTGATTTGGATTAAACTAGAGTAGATTTTGATTTTGGTTATATCAATTTCATTCCTAAAATAGAGAAATTTGATATGTTATCTGGTACAATCTCATATATATATATATATATATATATATATATATATATATATATATATAAAAAAAACATAAAACTAAAAGATGTTATT
>Ga0325404_1008323_pt1 | contig 10683 bp, 10 predicted proteins | sample PopdelMetagenome_18_FD_205664 | JGI IMG/M metagenome (GOLD analysis project Ga0325404, IMG submission 205664) | Populus deltoides microbial communities from Bellville, Georgia, United States - Xylem-Control-R1 | ecosystem: Host-associated > Plants > Phyllosphere > Stem > Wood/Secondary xylem...
GCAGGGAGAATGTCTGCAATCCACGGAATTGAAGCTTCAAGCCTAGGCCTAGGGTTTTTCGAGAAACGAGAGAGCGTAGAGCCATTAGAGAGGGATTTGTCTTTCTCGTCCACAAGTGGAGTTAAGTCTTACTATTATTATTAACTAAAAAAATAAAACGCACGGGGATTCACTGTATAAAATACAATGCTGATCCTTTCAAATGGCACTGTGAATGCACGAGTTCACAATGCTATTTTTTTCAGTTCTTTTTAATTTGGTCGGCGAATTTGTTGAAGAATGATGAAATTTTTATCTTTTCAGTTTTTAGAATTAAAGAAAAAAATTAATTTTATTTTCAAATTTTATTTTAGCTCCTTATATTAAAAAGATGAGAGAAAAATCATCAAAATCTAGCATACAGGTTTTTTTAGCTTGAAAGTGCCAATAAAAACATATATAATCTTAGTAATATTTTTTTATTTTTTGTTATTTTTGAGTTTTATGATAGTTTTTTTATTATTTTTTTAAAAGCTATGAATGAGTATATCAAGTTTTTTATAATGTTTTCTAAGAGTTTTGAGTAAAACAAACGCGTTGGAAATTCAATTTTTTGATTGAAAAAGCCATGAGCTTTGTTTTTTTGTCACCACAACGCAAACCGAGCAATATAAATAACGTGTTGTTTGATTCTTTAAAAAAAAAAACCCTAGCACGATTGTCATCCACCCCATATGTGAAAACAAAAAAAGGCCTATCAACGCAAGATTGTCCTAACAGGCCTACACGCAGACCCTTATTTTCTTTTATTTTAAAAATTATTTTTTTCTATTTTTTAATTAATGCTTTTTTATATATGTTTTTTAATTAATTTTTTATTTGTATTTAGATTAATACTCTTTATCTCTTTTATTTTGTTTGGAGAGCCTTTTTTAAATGATAATTATTTTTTGGTTATTTTGTATGCATTTAATTTTTGAAAAATATTTTCTTGATTCATTTATAAATTATTTTTATCTTTTATATAGATGAATTTTATTTTTAAAATAAAAAAATTTATTTTCAGATAATATTTCTAATATGTGTAGCCTTACATAGTTTTTTTTATTCATCAATTTAATATGTGTATCTGTGACTATTATTATTTGATTGAATAAAAAATAATTTTTATAAATAAATTTAGCAAACACAATCGAGTAAATGTCTTGTCTTACGAGATTAAATATCTTAATTAACATATTTTTCTTGATTTTTCCAGTTTTATTTCTAGTTATCATTTATGGATTTTTTTTTATTTATTAATGTATATAGTTCTTGATTTATTTGATTACATATATGCATTAAATTTTTTTATTTCCGTTTAGAATTTCTTTTCAATATAAAAACGTGTCGAAAAAGCCTGCGTATAAATTTGTTTTTGTTGGAAAATTTTATGTTCAATTAGACCCTTAATTGACAAAAATAGACTCTCAAACTTTGTAATATTGTTCATGTTGGTCATCAAATTTTTAATTTGTGTAGTTACAATTACTTTTAGTTTTTTTTTTTTTTCTCAATACTCCTTCAACAAGATCCCAAATTGTCTATCTAGATGGTGTCCTAACTAGCTGAGAGTTAATTTGTTGCCAGTTTATAACCAAAAAACATATTTTTTTTATGAAAATCTTGATTTTTCTTGGATTTTTTATTTTTTATGAAGAAAAATGTTTTTGGAAAATTAGAAAAAAAAAACTTTACGGATTTAAAATTGAGTTACGAGAGGTTGTTTGCTTTGTTTTTCTGCTTTTATACATTTTTTGTATTTTATTACCATTGTTTAGAAATTGTTCTTGTTTTTTTATTCATTTTCTTTCTTTCACTCTTCACCTTGATGTTATTTTTTCTTTATCTTCTTGTAGGTTTTATTTTAATGTTTAGTTTCTTGGATGTGCTACTCATATTCTGGTTATTTAATTTATTTTCTCTTGTCAAATATGATTAGCCCAAATCTCACCTATTAGTGTTGTTTCCTTTTTTTTTTTATTTCTTTGTTTGCTTTTAGTGTTTGTTGTTTCTATTGTATCATCACTACCTTTCTTTGCTTAAAATATTACTTTTTGGTAGTGCTCATTGTTGCTAGTGGTTGTAATTGTTTTTTCTTCAAGGTTCTTCATCGCTTTTCTATTACATGTTTGGTTTTTTATTCTTACTTAAAAAAAAAAAAACTCAAAATTTTAGCAAGGTTATCTAAATGTTGTTTGTTATGTTGGTTGTTGTATTATTTTTGTTTTCTTATAAAAAAGTTTCACTTTATGGTTGTTTTTTTTTCTTGTCTGAAGTTTGTTTTCCATTACAGCTTTTGCTCTTCCTTTTTTTTTGTATATTTAGCTTTTTTTTTCATTTTTTTCTACTGTATATATTCATCATCTTAGTTCTTTATGAACTATTAGTCCTACCCCTTTTCATTTATGTTGTATTTATCTTGGAATTTGATTATATGCTTAATTGTCTTTGTGCCTGTTAATGGTGGTCCCACATGCACATTTGCATTATTGTTGCTTTCTATTTTGATCTAGTCCATTCTTTTTTTTATTAGGAAAAACAAAAGATATACATCATTGGTTATGTCACAAAGAAGTCTTAGCCTTTCAAATGCAATGACAACCTTAATTTCTAGAATTTGATTATGAATGAGCAATTTGGTTTCATTAAATTTTATGTGTTCTAATAATATTTGAATCTTACAATGCGTGAATAACCATAAAAGTTAAACAATCAAAATTATGTTATATGTGATCCTAGATATTGTGGCCTTGATTGGTCCAACTTAGAATATTTTGTTTTCATAAAAGAAATGAATATCATCTGCAATACATGCATGAAAATGAACCCCTATCAAATTCTAATATCAGAGACCAATTTGTTTTTCCTTTAAATAATTACACGTTGACATGTTGAGACTGTAATTCACCTTTTCTTTAATGTTGTAAAATAATCTTTCATTATTTTTTTCATTAGGGAAATAATTGATATGGTGGAAAAATCTCAAATCTCAAACCAATTGGTAAGTAGAGATATATAAAAGATAAGCATAATCAATCACATAAAAACACATATAAAATTTATATGGTTTGACAACTTAGACCTGCTTCACAAGTGAGAAGATCAGTTAAATTCACTACGTGAAAGTAGAAGATTACAAGTTGTCGCATAAATTTTCTCTTATCTAAATTCCTGAAGTAACCCAAAAATAACTTTCTCTCCTTTCTCTAGCCACTAAAGTGTAGAGAATGAAACATTTGCAAATAAATCTTACCTTCAAATATGACAGTTTTAGGTTTTTATATGAACTACGTACATGAGTATTTATTTTCTCACATAAGCCTAAAATTTAGAACAAACCCAACAAATCTCAACCTTCACTTAAATTGAGCCAACATAGAAAACTTAAACTCCTCTTTGATCACCTCCACTAGGCACCTTTAGAGTAATACAAAAACCAATCAAGTTTAAGGAATACTTGAACTTAACTCTAGAGATAGGTTTCATCAATATATATATATATATATATATATATATATGCAAGGTTCTTAACTATAATAATCTTTTTCACTTAAACAACACCTTGTGATGTGAAATTTAAAATAAAGTGATACTTGACATCAATATGTTTGGTCCTTTTATGATACTTTCAGTTCTTGACTGGATGAAAAGCATTCTAGCTATTATAATGATAAAAATTAACTCATGTGACAAACCAAGATTTCGAACCAAAACTCCTAGTTATAAGATTTTTTTCACTGTTTATATCAATTCTATATACTTAACCTCTATTTTAAACAAGGCAATAGTGGATTGCAAAATTGCTTTTTAACTAATAACATACCCTGAGAGAGTGAAAACATAACATCTTAATGACCCCTTCTTATCTTAATCACAAGTACAACATGAATCTATAAAGCTCTTAACACTATCTATAGTGCTACTAACCCTGTCATATACCAAACCAACATCTATAGTACCTCTAAAATAAGAAAGTATCCATTTCACGGCCTACTATCTAACTTTACTATAATTCCTATAAACCTACTAATTATATTAATAACATATGAAATGTCTAAATGCGTGTAGACTATAACATACATAATACTTCAAACTTCACTAGCATAAAGAACATCTAACATATGCACTTTCTCCTTCTTATTTTCTGGTCATAAAGCTAAAGATAACTTGAAATGGGTTATAAGTGGAGTACTCATTAACTTGTAATCTTGTATACCAAAACACCCAAATACCTTCTTAAGATACTTTCTTTGCGAAAAATATAGATTGTCGGCATTTTGATCTCTTTGTATTTCCATTTATAAAATCTTTTTTGCTATACCTGAATCCTTCATCTCTAACTCACCACTCAATTGATCCTTTAAACTATTAATCTTAAACATATTCTTAGAGGAAATTAACATATTATTAACTTACAATAATAAGTACATAAATAAATCATCTAAAAGATTTCTAAAATACACACACTATCATAATCACTCATAAAGTAACCATGTCTAAGTATAAAAATATTAAACCTTTTATACCATTGCCTTAATGATTGCTTCAAGTCATACAATAACTTCTTTAATAAGTATACATGGTCTTTCTTGCCTTGAGAAACAAAATCCTTTGACTGATACATATAAATCATCTCCTCTAAGTCATAATATAGAAAAAAATATTTTGATATCCATCTGCTCAAGCTTTAATTTAAACAAAGAAATCATAATAAGTAATACCTGGATGAAACTTTGTTTTTCACAACTATAAAGAACATTTTATTAAAGTCAATAACTTCTTTTTGTGTAAATCTTTTAGCAACTAAATGTGCTTTAAATCTTGCATCTTTAATCTTTCGAACTCTATCTTTCCTTTTATAAATCTATTTGCAACCAACAATCTTCTAGCCATATGGTAGTTTAATAAGCTCTTGTGTTTGGTTATTATAAAAGAGTCTAAATCTTTTTATTCATAACAAGTATCAACTGAGAAGATTATTTACATGAAATTTTTTCTTTGTAAGAACAAAGCTTATGATCATTAAAATTCTCTACAACATTCAATGTAAAATTTACTAAATCAACATAAGCATTATTAACTTGTACTTTTATCTGTCTTTCTTTTGCAATACTGTAATGTTGTTTTTTAGGTACATTTTTATCATCTATATCTTGCACCACTTCTTCAATAGGCTCAACTAAAGCATCTTTCTTTATTGTCTCTTAATCTCTAACTTCACACTCCACCTTCTTGTTGGTACCTTATTCCATCTCAAGATCAATAATGGTTAACTTCTTTTCCTTACAAAACATAACAGACTAATCAAAGGTCAAATCCATGCTAGTAATAAACTTAAGTCACTTGGGATCAACACACTACAATTGATATCCCTTCACTCTAAATGCATAGCATAAGAATATATATTTTCTCGTTCTCTGTCAAGTTTATCTTTCTTAATATGATCATAAAAAGACAACTAAATACTCTTAGTTTAAAGTAATCAATAGGAGAACTAGACCATACTTCAGATGAAGTCTTCAACTTTAAAATTATTAATGAAGATCTATTCACAAGATAACAAGTTATTTTAACTGCTTTAGCCCAAAATATTTTTGACAATCCATTTTGTAAAAGCATACAATGAGCTTCTTTCTAAGAGTGTTCTATTTTCTCACAATATAATGTTTAATAGTTCCTTTATTATTATATATCTCATTAAACTCAATTGAGAATAATTCCATACCATTATCAGTTCTCAAATGCTCGATCTTCTTATCATTCTACTTCTCAATCAAGGCTTTTCACTACTCGAAGGTTACAAACATATCATTTTTTTTCTTTAGAAAATACACCTAGACTTTTCTAGAGTAGTCATAAATAAATATCAACATATATATCATGCTTTATCTTTTAACATAATAGGAAAAGGACCCTGAATGCCAAAATAAACATAATACATAGTACCATTAGTACGATGAATAATCATAAGAAATTTCACCCTTACACTATTTACCATAAAACACAATGTTCAAAGAAATCTAATTTACTTGTTTTCTAACCATATAATAAATCTTGTTTGCTTAATTCTATCATTCCTTTCTCACTTATATGTCATAGTTGCATGCGCTTTAATTGAGTAGAAACACTATTTGAATAAATCAAAGATGACACACTAGTTAAATCAATAACTGTTAAACCTTGAAGATGGTAGAAACCATTAATCAATTTTCTTTTCGTCACAATAAGAGCACATTTACAAACCCTCAGAACTTTACGTTTAACATAATAACCATAACCTTGGGAATCAAGAAAAATCAAAGAAATTAAGTTTTCTTTATCTCTAGAATATGTTGAACCTTTAATGTCCTAACAATGCCATCATACATCCTAATTCAAATTGTACCCTTACCAACAACAACAATTCTTTTGTTGTCAATTAACAAAAGAGTACCATTGACAAACTTATAAGTGTCAAACAAGCTTTTATTAAGAAAAATATGATATGTGTAAGTTGAATAAAGAATTCACCCATCACCTAAACTACTAACAAACACAACCAGAACAATTTCAACATCATCAAAAATTTTCCCTTCACTAGCAATATTTACATCATTAAAGGTTTTCTCCTTTTCTCCTTTATCTTTTCGCTTAAGACAGTTCTTTTTAAAGTGCTCCATTTCACGACTTAGATTTTGATCTAGACTTGGCTCTACTACCTAGACCCTTATTATTTGTTTTACCCATCGCAATCAAGCTCTTTGCATGATCATCATTATAACTCTCTAACACATGTTTTTTCAACTCTCTGAAGTTTAAAGATGATTTGAAATCTTCTAAACTAATATTATCCCATCCATACAACAAAGTATCAACATAATGATCATAAAAAAGGCAACAAACACAATAAAATCAAAGCCTTATCCTCATCTCCAACCTTAAAATCAACATTTCACAAATATGAAAGTACTCTATTGAATTCACCAAAATCATGTTTAATGGGCATACCTTATTTTATTTGGAGAGTATACAACTAATGTTTCAAATATAATTGATTCGTCAAGGATTTGGTCATGTAAAGAGCTTTCATCTTTGTCCATAATCCAATAGTTGTAGTTTCCTTAACAACCTCTCTCAAAACCTCATTAGACAAACAAAGTTGAATATAACTTTATGTCCATTTCATGACATTTTTTTTCTCATTATCCATCCTTTTAGACAAACTGTCTATACCTTTTAGTACCTTAAATAAATCTTGTTAAACTTACAAGGCACACATATTAAGATGTCATAAATTGAAGTCATTTCTATCATTAAATTTCTCCATATTTAATGTAAAGGATCAATGCAATCCATAGTGTTTTATCCCCAGGCAAACAATGTCCATAGTTGAATAAAAAACCCATAACTTTTATTTCATAATATAATATAATAATAACTCATCAATTAATTAATTCATTAGGAAAATTTCCCAAAGTTGTAACCAAATGGGTACTGGAATGTTGCTTACGAACAAAAAAGCCCATATAGGTGTCGATACACGACGTCGGGCGACGGCTCCCGCTTTTTGTTTATTTAACAAAAAGGGTTTTTTCTTGATTTGGGGAAATAAAGATTTTATTGGAGTCGCCATCTAGTAATTTGAGGGAACTAGAAATCCCAAATTAGACACGGGTCCTAGAGATTTGGATACGGGGTTAGTTATGATTAAGGGAAGGTAGACACCACCCTTAAAACATCCTTTCAAAAGAAAGGTTATGTTTTTTATTTGATTCAAATGCAATTATATTTTGGGCTTATTTGTAAATTTTAAAAAATGATTAGCGTCGGTCCCTAAAAATAGGAGACACGTTAAAAATGAAACTAGTCCCTAAAAATTAGGAGACTCGTCTAAAATATTGACATTTGCCCCTAAAAAGGAGAGTCACGTCTGAGTTACCAAAAGAAATAATGGATATAATGCATTATATTTTGGGTTTATTGGTAATTTTTTTTTTTAAAAAATGGTTAACGTCGGTCCCTAAAAATAGGAGACGCGTTAAAAATATTATCAGTCCCTAAAAATTAGGAGACTTGTCTAAAATATGACGTTTTAACCCTAAAAAGAAGAGTTACGTCTGGGTTACCAAAAGAAATAATGGACATAATCCATATTTGGTATTTATATTTTTGACATCGGTCCTTTTAAAAAAAGAGACGTGTCAACTTTGGTTTTTGTATTTTTTACAACATGCAAGAAAATTTACAAGCATTTATATATGAAAAATATCAAAAATACCAGTAGAAACCCCAAAAAATTACCTGAGTGTGTGTAGGCAAAATAATGAAATACCCTTGAATTTCTCCGAAATTTACGAAAATGCCACAGGCGGCGCGTGTGGCCCACGCGCGGTTACTGTTGGAGGCGGTGAAATTTTCTGGCGAGATTTCCGGCCAAAAAAATGGTTGCTTCTGGTAGATCTGAGGGCGAGGATTCTGATGGCGGTGGTCTAGACGGCCGTTTATGGCTGACGAGGGAGAATCGTCGGTTTGAAGCTTCGGTGGCCGACGAAAATCGCGGCCCTTTTTCGGGCAGATGGGAAGGCGAAAACGCTAAAAACGGCCGGGGTTTTGATTTATATGAGGATATAAACCTTTATGTGGTGGTTTGGAAGCTTGATATGGTCGGAGATGGGAGATCGGAGGAGAGAGAGGGAGTCGCCGGCAAGAGGAGAGAGATGCTCTGGGTTATGCTACGGTGAGAACGTTAGCACGGTACACCGGTGCCGCTGAGGCCTGTGATCCGTTGGATCTCTGATGGAAAGCTCGTGTGGCTGTGATTGGCCCGATCTGCAGGTTGATCGAATGGTCCGGATGAACGGAGGTTTGATCGGGTGTGACGCGGTGTACCGAAATCTCGGTATACCGGGTGACGTGGCGCAACGAGATTAAAGCTTAGATTATTTCAAGGGCTGAGATGTGTTTGGGTTTTAATCTAGTGTGGTAAGCCCTATTGTATCATATTAAATCAACGGTTCAGATCTAAATACTATTAGATCTAACGGTTAGGATATTTTTTGTATTTTTCAGATTGTTTTTAATCAAAATCAATATCTTACTCGCATGAAGAAATAGTAAAAAAACATGAATGGTGATATAGGATATCGTCTTTCTATTCTTCTCTTCTTTTTCTCTTCGTTCCTCCCTTCACTGGCACACTGTCACTGGCTATTTATAGCAAATGAGAGGGGACAACAAGCATCTACTTTAAATAAAAAAAATGTATCCATCCAACTGCTCGCCTACAATAAATGTAGCTGCCCCGCCTAATATGACAATTCTGTATTATTAATTTTTTTTTTATTATATATAATAATATATATTTATAGGTAAAATTAAAACTTAAATTAGTATTAGAAAAAACCCGATTCAACCTCTAAAAATCAATTTTAATTACCAAAAATTATGTTGAAACATAAAAAAAAACTTTCAATGGATATAAACCCGGTGGACCGGGTTTTGACCAAAAAATAACAGGTTTGACCCAAAACAGCATGAAACTCATTTTTTATCCTGGTTGACATGGTTTGACCCGTATTGACCTGGTGAACTCGGTTTTGGTAAAAAATGATGGTTTTGACCCGAAACGGCTCGAAACTCATTTTTTACCCTGGTCGACATGGTTTGACCCGTATTGACCCGGTGAACTCGGTTTTGGTCAAAAATGACGGTTTTGACCCGAAACGGCTCGAAACTTATTTTTTACTCTGGTCGACATGGTTTGGCCCGTATTGACCTAGTGGACTCGGTTTTGACGGAAAGATGAGGTTGACTCGAGAAAAATATTTTTGAATTTTAAACTTTTTCTTAATTTTTTTGGATTTTTATAAATAATAATAGAAATAAAATAACATTCAAGAAAATCTTGGTGAATCCAAAATTGGGTTACAACAGTTGCCCCCTCTTTACAATGCTTACGGTGCAAAGGCATTGGAAAATTCATTTTCTTTTGACTTTGCATAGTAAGTTTTGTAAAGAAAAACGATGGAAGTGTTGAAAAATGCACAGATTTTTCAGTTGGTCTAATTCTTATGGGCGACCTGCCCAAGTGAAAAACATGAAGGTATTTTCAATATTGATCTTGTGAAATACATGAAAATGATTTCAGATTAATGTTGAGAAATACATGAAAGTGATTTCAACAATAGTTCTGTAAAATACATGAAAGTGATTTCAAAATTGATTTTTTTTTTTGTGAAATACATGAAAGTAATTTCAACATTTGTTTTATGAAACACATGAAAGTGATTTCAGATTAGCATTGTGAAATACATGAAAGTGATTTCAACAATGGTTTTGTGAAATACATGAAAGTGATTTCAGCAATGATACTGTGAAACACATGAAAATGATTTCAACAATGATCCTATTTTCTAGATGACCAACTCGATGATAAAATGCGAGGAAACTCGCAAGTGGTCTAATTGTTCCAGGCGACCTGCCCGATGGTGAAATGCGAGGAAACTCGCAAGTGGTCTAATTGTTCCAGGCGACCTGCCCGATAATGAAATAGTTGAAAGTGATTTCAATATAGTTTTGTGAAATACATGAATGTGATTTCAGCAATGAGCTTCAGGGTTGATGAAAAACTTCTAAAGGAAGTCATACCTGTATGGTTGAGATCTGATTTGTAAATCAATCTCA
>Ga0325404_1008328_pt1 | contig 10681 bp, 7 predicted proteins | sample PopdelMetagenome_18_FD_205664 | JGI IMG/M metagenome (GOLD analysis project Ga0325404, IMG submission 205664) | Populus deltoides microbial communities from Bellville, Georgia, United States - Xylem-Control-R1 | ecosystem: Host-associated > Plants > Phyllosphere > Stem > Wood/Secondary xylem...
AAAAAAAAGTGCAAACATGGTCTTTTTTAAAAAAAAGAAAAAAAAACAATTTTAAATTCAAACCTTATAAAAGAGGTGTCACAATAATGAATTTTCCCATCATCTAGAATGCTTGTTAGTGCCACATTGATTGTGATGTCTTATCTCTCACCTATTAATGTCCTCTTAGTTACCTCACTTAGAGAGTTCTTTGGCTTAGTCGCTCACCAATTATGAACTTGCAAGTTTTTATTTTTTTAACTATATGGTATTTTTCTTTCTAATATCACCATCACACACAATTAGCCATTATCTATTTTCTTATAAATTCATTCTTAAAAGGACCTCTTCATTATTACCTTACAATTCATCTAATGAACTCTTAAATTCATAATATAGTACATGTTTGAGCACTATTCCACAAAAAAGAAATGCTTGCTTTTTCTCCCTTGAAATTTTGTTCATTTTTTTTTCTAATATTAAAGCACCATTTATTCTTAACACTACCTTGCTACTCTTTATATATATATAAATAAAGTTTGGGCGCAGCCCGACTGGCTATACTAATTTTTCTTTCTCTCCTTATTTTTCTCTTTAGCTTTTACTAGTGTAGTTAGACACATTAGTTATATATGCCAAACCTAAGTAGCTAGATCGGCCAACTTAATTTTTATTTCTCTCTTTATTATACTCTCTTTTTGACTTTCTCTCTTTTCATTTTTACACGAATTCTTGTAAAAAATACTCAGTTTATCTGATAAAAATATTCTTAACATTTTAACATTATCATTTTTTATTTGACAATAACATGGTCAATCAAATGGTCTTCTTTATGGCTAATAAGGGTAGGGTTTTACTTGCAAGATCAACCATTTGCTCTAATAACTAAGCATCTTGAACAGGTTTTCACTATATTTTTTGCAATTTTATCATATTCACAGATTGAATAACGCTAACATTACCATCCCTACTATGGTGAGTTACATTTCATATTTCTCTTTCAAGGTAAGTCAGGGTATTTATTTAAATTTCAGTATGCACAAATGAGAAATGAAAGAACAAATAATCATTTACTATATATTACTTGCTTATCATTTCTATCAAACTTTCTCATTACACTTTAAATTGACTTAAGTATCGGAGAGTTTATTTTGCATGTAACACCAACCTATTTCAGAACACCTAGTCCAATTTTCAGTCGTGGAAAAGTCCAGGAAATCTATTGAAGTTTTTTATAACTTAATCAATTGCATTATGAGGATATAACAAAAGTTTAACTTGTTTGTTTTTTACTCAAATCACACCTGCTTTTTTCATCTCTTTTTTGTCTACAATTAAACTTAAAACCTTTATAGCTGAAAACATAAAATGCATAGGAGGAAGAGTTACAGACCTCCCTCCATTCTTGTTAACTCTAGTAGATCTTCACTAACTTGCTCGGTGTATAAAAGCACTAACTAAAGTTGTTCTAGTTACTCAAGAGCAACTCAGAGCTATTTCGCAATATATGACCTAATCAAGTGTATAACCTACTTAATAACCTATTTAACCTATGTATAGACAACTCCATTTCCTAGAAAGGATGGGATAAAATAACATGAAAAAAAGTAAGTATAAATGTTCCCACACCACTACCATACCAAAAAATAGGTCTTATTATTATGAAGAGATAGTTTCCTCCTCTCGACGTAATCTTCATAAGTCAAAGAGCAAGACCACAACTAGTCATAGCCATAGTCATCATTATCGCCCTCTCTCATATTTAGTGTCCCATTCAAATGTTCTTGAGTATAAAAAGCATCAACAAGAAGAAAATAAAATAGAAGATTTACCATATGCTAGGATGTACTGAGCACTCATCTCATAAAAGATTTTATAGCTATGAAAATAAATTTGGATAACTATGATGGTCTCATTGATCCCAGAGAATATGTACAACATGTTAGAATTAGTCTGAAGTTGGTGATGTATGATAACAATATGATGTGCAAGGGTTTGTGCGAGCATGAGACCATAATCTAAACCCAGGTTTCATATTTAGTTTTTCTGATTTATGCAGCAAGCTAATTGCTTATTTCAGTATAAGCATGTCTGTCACTATAAAAGCCCTAATTAGTGGGGTTCATAATTATTCCATGTGAGAATTTTATGCACTTTATGATAAGAATATTTTTAATATTAAATAAGTTATAAAAAATTATATTCATATGAAAGAAGCAAACATGGAAGATTAGAGCATTAATGTTTTCATAAATGAAGAGAATAATCTTTAAAATATAAGCAACCACCTATCAACTCTCCGAAATTCAAAAGCAATCCAAGAGGCCCATTATAAAACAAATTGGTATATTCAAAACTAAGACCTCTCATCTAAACATTACTAGAGCAAAAGTATTGACAATCATCAAATGTATTTTATACAGTATCTATCATCAATGAAAAAGGATGCTCGTAAGTGAAATCCAAAGAAATATTATCTTTTTTTACTAGGATATAGGACAAAAAAAAGAATGTTATGCCCTCAAGAAGGAGATAGAAAGGCTTATTTTTTAGGGTTATCTCTAATAATTTATAAAAAAAGAAATAGAGCATGAAAAACAGGTGAACAAGGTTGATACTCTTTATAAGTCGGTATTAGAGATCATGTTATCCTATGAGGAATATCACTATGAAAAGATTCTAATGGGAAACATAAAGCGTATAATAAATAGATAGTTTTCTCACGACTCAGAACCCTTAATATGAACCTATCATATTTACTTTAAAAGATTGGGAAGGAGTGATCTTTTTTGAAAATGATGTCCTTCTGATTACTGTAGTATTGTCATATCACAATGTGCATAAGATGATGATGATAGATGATAAAAATGTTGTTAACATTCTCTTCAGTTCCTTGGATGTTAACTTAAGGTTTCATATACAAAGGAAATTTTAGTTATCAAGTTAACACCTTTTGACTTAAAAATGCACGATCCACTTACCAATGAATGGTAAACAAGGTCTTTAAAAGTCAACTGGACAGAAATATAAAGGCTTATATTGATGATATGCTAGTAAAAAAAATAACTTATGAGCAACATCTTCAAGACTTGTAAAACGTTTTTTCTATTATGAACCTGTATTTGATGAAATTGAATCCTGCTAAATATGCATTTTTGATGAATGGAGGAAACTTACTAGAATTTCTAGTTAGCAACAAGGGGATTAAACCTAACCTTAAGAAAATTTAAGTTATACTAAACATGATCCATCTTTAGTGTTTTAGATATGCACAAAAGCTCGCAAAAATAATGACAGCATTGAATATATTAATTTCTCACTTAGGGGAGTGTTGTTTACCTTTTTTAAAAACCCTAAAGAATATCTCCAACTTATAATGAAGTCTAGAATGTCAGCAAACCTTTGAAGAATTGAAGGTTCATTTATCCTTCCTTAAAATCCTTTCACAACCTAGAAATAAAGAGGATATTTTTCTTTATTTGGGGGTTATAGATTTGATAGTCAGTGTTGTATTTATGAGAGATGAAGAAGAAGTTCAGAAGCCTGTGTATTATACCATTAAAGTTCTTTTTAATGCAAAAATAGGATACATGAAGATAGATATTATGGCTCTTATATTAGTCAATGATACGAGGAAGTTAAAACCATATTTCCAAGGGAATTAGGTGGTTGTATTGATGGACCGTCATTTAAGATATATTCTCCATAAACCTGACTTGTTAGGACTCCTAGTGAAGTGGGTCATTGAATTAAGAGAGTCTAAGCTCTAATACCAACCCATACCAACTATCAAGGCATAAGCATTAATTTATTTTATCGCTAAATGCTTATCAATTGTATCACCCATACAAGAACATAAATCAACATAATCCAATGTGGATTCAAATCTATAAAGACTATACATAGATATATCTTTAAACATTAATAAAAGTGAAGTAGAAATTATGATAATAGTCTCTGAGGGTAAATCTTTGAATATGAGCTTTGTTTTGTTCCATTCTTTCAATGATATGACAAAGTATGAAGTATTATTGGTTAGCTTTAACCTAGGTGAAAGTCTAAATGCCTATTCACTTTATATGTTTAATAATTTCTAGTTAGTGATGAGATAATACTAAGAATAATTTGAAGCCAATGAGCCTTTAATGATTAAATACCAGCAGAAGGTGTTAGCCTTTTAAATATGAAGAAATAAGAACAAAATGAAATATTTATAAAGAAAATTGCCAGGTAAAAAAACAATAAGGTTGATCTCCTTTTTAAGATTGCTAATAATAACCATTTATAATTACATAATGATGTGTTGATTGATGTACTAAAAAAGCCAATAATAGAAGAAGGGGATATAAAAATGGTAACCATGATGCAAACTTTATTAGAGGACTAAAGGACCCTTCTTAAGCAATATCTACTCACAGGAGATCTACCCCACAATAGAATAAAAGTTGTTAGATTACTAGGGCATGCAACAAAATATTGTCTTATAGATGGTGAATTATATAAGAGGTCAACACCTGCTTCATTATTAAATTTCTTTCCTAAAAAAATGAGTGTATTGAAGAAGATTTATAAAGGAATTTGTGGTATTCATATAAGGTTTATGGTTTTAATATCCTAGACAACATGAGCAGACTTTAATTGATCATTTATCCTAAAGTATGCCATTGGTATGATAAGAAAATATGACAAGTGCCAGAGATTTTTTGTTGTACCTTACCAACTTTGAGCTAAACTAACCATAAATATGTCTTAATGGCCTTTCTCTCAATGGAGAATTGACCTATCAAGACCATTCTCTAAGGTCTTATGAAGATAATAGTTTATTTTGGTAGTCGTGGAATATTGTACTAAGTAGGTGGAAACAAAGACCCTAAAAAAGATATCTATTAATAAAGTTATCTTTTTTCTATAGAAAAATATTGTTTATAGGTTGGGTCACCAAGAGTTTTTATCAATGATAATAATACCTAATTTGATAGCAAAAAGATGAGAGAATAGTGCCAAAAGCTCTATATTAATTGCAATTCTCCTCAACATCACCCTTATAGTCAAATGGACAAGCATAACTCACCAATAAACTGTTATGAAAAGGGTTAAAAAAAGATAGAAAGAACTAAGGAATAATGAGTTGAACTTCCTAATGAAATTTTATGGGTTTATAGGACTGTTAAAAAAACTTCAGTAAGAGAAACACTTTTTTTTCTAACATATAAGACTAAAGTTGTTATTCTTAGCTACAGGATGTTGTATTTCTCCATGAAAAATAATGAAAAAGAGTTGAGAGACAACTTGAATGTAGTGAAATAAGCTAGACTAACAATGTAAATAATAAAGTCTTAAGACATAGAACCATAAGATATCACAAAGCCAGAGTAAAAAAATAAATAATTCAAAGCAAAAGATTTAGTGTTGAAGAAATTAAAAGTAATGGGATGTCATAGTTACAAGATGTTGTATTTCTCCATGAAAAATAAAAGAAAGAGTTCAGAGCCAATTTGGATTTGGTGAAAGAAGCTAGACTAACAACTATAATGAAGAATAAAGTATTCAGACATAAAGCCACCTGGTATAATAATGCTAAAGTAAAAACAAACCATTTAAAGTAGAAGATTTGATGTTGAAGAAATTAAAAGTAACCATAAATGGTAAAGGAAAAGGAAAATTAGCTTCTATATGGGATGGCTTGTTCAAAGTAGCAAGGGTGATTAAGTCCAACACCTACCATCTACAAGATGAGGAGCGAAAGAATCTTCTTAGAGCATGACACTCAAATCATATAAAGTGTTTATTTCCACTAAACACCTATGATACTCCTGTTTTGATTAAAATTCTCTTTTTTAAAATCTTCAATAAAGGGTTTCCTTAGTTAAAATATCTAATGCATTCATGTTTTTTTTATTAAAGTTATTTCCATTAAATATCATTTTTTTTCCATAACAAACATATATCTCTCCAAATTAAGTGTCTATGGTTCATGCCTCAATAAGTAATTGTCTTAAGAAAGTGTTATTCATAAATAGTAGAAACACAAACGAACATAAACAAACAAGAAAATAATGTCTATAATGAAACATTATTTATTTTAGCATATGGGCCCCATATGACCAAGACAAAACACATATAAACTAAAAAAAGAATTAAACTCTTGAGTTCCCTTATTCCTCTCCATATTTGGGCTCATAGGCAAGATACATTTTAGGATCATTCCCTAAGGCCGTAGAAAGACAAAAATTTATTTTGGTAGCCATGTAATATTTTACTGAGTAGATGGAAGAAGAGGCCCTAACATAGATAACTACTAGTGAAGTTATCTCTTTTCTGGAAAAAAAAATTGTTTGTAGATTTGGATCACTAAAGGTGTTGATCAATGATAATAACACCTAGTTTGATAATAAAAAGATGATAGCATAGTGTCAAAGGCTCCATGTTGACCACAAATTCTCCTTAATATCACCCTATAGAAAAATGGACAAACAAAACTCGTTAACAAGTTGCTACAAAGTGCATTGAAAAAAAAATAGAAAGAAGTAAAAGAGAATAAGTTGAACTCCTTGATGAAATTTTATGGGCATACAGGACCACTAAAAAAACTTCAACGGGAGAAACACATTTTCTCCTAACATATAGGACTAAATCTATTATTCCTATAGATATTGAATTTCTTCATGAAAAATAATGAAAAAAAAAAGTTAAAAGCCATATTGGATTTGGTAGAAGAAGTTAGACTAACAACTACAGTGAAGAATAAAGTCTTCAGACATAAAGCTACCTGATATCACAACATCAGAGTAAAAAACAAAGAACTGCACTTCTCTGGTACACGTATTGCACTTGTTGAATCACATGACCACACAATCCTCTGTATATGTGCATGACCTACTAGTACCTGACATAATTCCTCCTCATGTAAAAATTTACATTACAACTTCTGACTCCACATTCCTACACCATCTCACTACCCAAATAGAGGATACAATATTTTTGGCAGCATTGATATCATAACCTATTTTGTCCCCCCTATTTTCATATATATATTGAAGCAATTCAGCCAATTTTCGGCCATTTTAACCTTTTTTCTTATCGATGAATTTTCAAAAATCAAGAATAAAAAAATCAAAGAAAAATAAGAAAAAAATGTTTAGTGAGTATAATGATAATCAATTAAGAATTAAAGGAATAAAATGATATAATAACGATATTCTTAGATGGGGTAGAATATTTTTAGATTAAGGAATAAAACATAAGAATATTCCTAGATGGGGTGGTATAATAGAAAGACCTTTAAATAGATTATGAGGGATGGTTGAAAGGAAAACCCTAGCCACTATGAAAGGAGAAAAAAATAGAAAAAAGAAAAATAGAGTGAAAAAAAAGAATGAGATCAAGAGAGAAAAAAATTTTTGTAGAAAAGAAAAAAAGTATGTAGGAAAAAAAAGAGAGAAGAAGTAGAAAAACAAATATGGAACAAGAAAAACCATGGCCCATCTCATCTCTCTCCTACTATCACCAACCATCACCCTCATCACCGACCATTACCTCCATAAACCCCCATGCTAGCACATTGTCAACCACCACTTTTATAAACCCTCATGGTAGCGCTAATTAACTCCCATCGTGATAGTAGCACTAGAAGTAGCCCATCTTCTTTCTCTCTTCAAATTGAAACCACACCAAACCCTCAATCTTACTTTCTCCTCCATGCCCATGGATGATGACATCTCAGGCCAATCTCACTGACCATTTTAGGCACTTGCACGATATCCACTAGGAGTACCAGAAATAGCAATGAAGAGAGGAAAAAAATAATAAAGACTAAAATGGGTCCAATGCCTATTTCATACGAGTCCAATGCCCATTTCATAATCGAATCCCTCCCTTTAAGTATGAACATTGGATTTTTTTTTTATAAATAGCTTAATTGACGAGTTTCTTATTTTTTAAGGAAGGACGCTAAAGTTTTGGAATGATCTAATCGACGAGTCTTCTATTTTAGGAATGGACATCCATTTTTTTCATGAATGGTTTAATTGATGAGTCTTTTATTGGACATCAATTTTTTCATAAATGGCTAATCGACGAGTCTTTTATTTTTAGGAACAAATGTCAAATTTTTTGTAAATGCCCTAATCAATGCATTTTCTATTTTTAAGGATGAACGTCAATTGTTTTTGCAAAACATTAAAAATAAATTAAATAAATCATGAATAAACTCAGAAAATAATTTAGATGGTTAATAACATGTACTTTATGAGAAAACACATAGAAAAGATAACTTTTTGTTTGAAATGATACAATAAGGATGATGTTTATATTTTTAAGCATAATCAACCCCTTACATGAATATTTGAAACTAGTACTTATTTTATGATTTCTAATTCCTTTAATTTCTAGATGGCAACTCTATTTTTTTAATTCTCCTTTTAGTTTTTTAAGATCCCAATGTTTTGCTAGGTGCGACAACTAACATCTCATTCACATGCTAACAATAAGTACTTACACACCGTATCCATGTGGCACTCATAAGCATGCACACCGAGGTTTGGACAAGATATATAGGCCAAATATAGTAGCCTTCATTCATGAGTGCATCTAATTTTTAACAAAATAAAAGAGGAGCACATGTGTGCATATGGACGGTTAACAATATAATATTATAGTAAGTCAAAGATAACAAATCCTTTATCATTACATAGTTTAGATTATTCAAGATCATCTCTAAATATCATGTTCATCATAGTGCCACTATTGTATTCAGATGCACTAAGCAAACACAACCTTGCTCCATCACAAGTTGCATATACAAACTCCCCACAATGCTCTAGTATTCAAATGCCATATCATGAACAAGGTGCATCATTTTTAACTTATATAATTTTGAAATTTAATTTTTGAATAAGTAATTTTTATATAAGATGCAAAAATAATTAGGGGATGATAATACAAAAAAAAAATATAACTGTAAAAAAAAAAAGTTGTTTGAGCTAAACCCATGCAGTGAATGTAATTGGCCCTCCTATAGAACCAGGCTGGCCAACTTGATTTTTCTTTCTCTCTAGCTTTGACCTTGTCTTTTTTTTTTTTGACACTATCATTTTTTACTAGACAATAACACGATCAATCAAGTGACACTCTATACAACCAATAAAGTATGCTATTTCTCGTGGGATCATTTGCAGGCTTTCACCATCTCTTGGCAATTTAAATACCTTTCACATATTGAAGTATGTTAGCGTTAGCACCCTTACTATGGTGAGTTACACTTCATATTCATCTTCTAAGGTAAGTTATGGTATTTATTTAAATACTAGTATGCACAAATGAAATAGACAAGAACAAATAATCCTCTACTACATATTATATTACCTGCTTATAATTTCTATTAAATTGTCTCGATATGCTTTAAACTAATTTAAATATTAGAAAGTTTGTTTTATATATAACATTAACCCACTCTGGAACACCCATTTTAAAGTATTTCTGTGATTTTATCATACCAATATTCAATTTCATTTAACCTTTGATTAGGAAAAAGACTTACATTGGTGCTTTTTATATATATAAAAAAAAGACTAGGAATTCATAAAAATGGTTAATCTTGGTTTTTCATTAAATTCATTTATATACTACATAAACCCTGAATTAAAAACAAGTCAATAAAAACGAATATTAAAATTTGAAATAATGATATTATATCAAAATTTATAGAATTATATCTTAGATTATTTTTTATATGAATTTTTTCCATCACCTCTCTTTACTTTTGACTTATTTAAATAAAATGATTGATAAAATCTATATTATTCATCTTGACAAAATTTCATAATATTAAAAAACAAAGAATTGAGTTATAATAAAGTTTAAAACTTAGGAACTAAAGAATAATTACTCCTATTTGTTTTAAACATAAAATCTAATTTTCAAAATCTTTCAAAACAAAAAAAAGTGATTTTCAAAGATTATGATGCTAGTTATTTGGTTTGTTTTAACAAAAAGATTCTTTTTATTTTAAAAAGAATCTTAAAGAAAAAAACAAAATCGATAAATAATACCAAGTAAACATATATAAATATTTAAATATTATAAATGGTGTTTGTTTTATAAAAAAATATTTTTTAAAAAATATTTTTTTTATAATTGATAAATAATGATATAAAAATATTATAATAATAGATAAATGATGATGTAATAAGATGATAAATTATGATTGTAATAAGAGCTAATGTGAAAAGAATGGAGATAATGATAACGACGACAACAACAATAATAATAAAAAAATAATAGTATTGACATAATGAAGGTAGTGATGATGATATAGTGATAAATTATTAATGATGATAATGATTATAAAAGAATAATAGTGACAATAATGATAATAATAAAAAAAAATTATGATAATATTAGAATAATAATGATGATTATAAAAATAATAATAATATAAAAGTGAATTAATTAAAAATACAAAGTGATTAATTAAAAATATTGAATCATCTCTTACTATTACTAAAATATTTTATGCAAACTTCCAAGCTTGAAAAAATATTTTCAATAAATTAACTAAAATTATAATAATACTTTTACTTTGATTAATTCTTTTCTAAAATATTTCAAATAAAACGAACACCTCTTGTGTCTATTACTTGAAAAAAAAAAAAAACCTCCAAAGAGGGAAAAAAAAAAAAAAAAAAAAAACCCCTAAAATTTT
>Ga0325404_1008338_pt1 | contig 10676 bp, 4 predicted proteins | sample PopdelMetagenome_18_FD_205664 | JGI IMG/M metagenome (GOLD analysis project Ga0325404, IMG submission 205664) | Populus deltoides microbial communities from Bellville, Georgia, United States - Xylem-Control-R1 | ecosystem: Host-associated > Plants > Phyllosphere > Stem > Wood/Secondary xylem...
GCCTTTTCTTTTTTTTTTTCTAAATTATTTTTACCTATTTTTTAAAATTAAAGCCTTTTTATATTTTTTTCAATATTAATATTTTATTTATATTTAAATTAATATATTTTCTCTCAATTGTTTTGTTTATATAGCCTCTTTAAAATTACAATTATTTTTTTAATTATTTTGTATGTATTTAATTTTTAAATATATTATTTTAATTCATCTATGATTGTTTTTTGTGTTTTATATGAATAAAAACATATTTATTTATTTTTCATAATATTTATAACATGTGTACCTTATGTAATTTTTTTTATTTTATTCAATTATTTTTTATGTATATTTGTTTTTATTATTATTTAATTGAATGAAAATTTAATTTTAGTAAATAAGATTATTTAAGACAATAAGGTGAAAAACCTGTGTTGTAATGTCTAAGATTTTTATCCATCCATGTCTATCAATTTTTCATTTATTATTAATAACTTTTTATTTTTATTTTTTAAGATACAAGATTATCAATTTATTTAATTATATATATATTTTTATTTTTTAAAATTATTTTTAATATCAGTGTATTAAAATAATATAAAAATATTATAAATATATTAATTTGAAATAAAAAAATTAAAAATTTATAATTATTTTCAAAAACGTTTTTGAAATGTAAAAACAAAAGCACGTCTTTTATATACTATTATAATGTTTGGAATTGTGGTATCGATTGTTTTTTAAAATATCTTTTTGTTTAAAAATATATTAAAATAATATTTTTTATATTTTTAAAATTTATTTATAACATCATCATATCAAAATGATTTAAAATTATAAAAACATTTAAAAATTTTCAAAAATACTTTTTGAACACAAAATAAACACACGGAGTGTTTGAGAGTATGATAAATATTGTTTTTCAAAATATTTTTTACTTGAAAATATATTAAAATAATATATTTTTTTAATTTATTTTTAATATCAACATATCAAAATGATTTAATATACTAACAAAATTTAATTAAAGCAAAATAAAATTCAGATTTTAACCAAAAAAAAATTAATAATTTGAATATCAATACAAAACAAATACCTTGTGATAAACAAGTGGGTTTCAGCACAGTCCAACTTTTTCTCTTCTTTTATTTTTCCAGTACAAACTTGCTTTTAATCCTGTTGTTTCTTTTATAAGAGATGAAGGTTGCGTTTTGGTAATATCTCTGGAAATAAAAAATAAATATAGAAATAAAAAAAAGTATTTTGTGGAAAAAATATAAAGAGAAAAATAAAATAAAAACTCAAAACTTTCTTTCCTTTTGTTTCAATCCATGTGATGTTAGCCTTGTTTATGCAGGATCGAGAAGCATAATCCAAACCGTAATCTCAAATATCATAGTTGAGGAAGTCCTCTCTCTTTCTATATATATATATATATGTGTGTGTATATATATATATATATATATGTATATATATATCTCTTAAAATTTCACCTAATAATTTAAGTTATTGAGTTAAGATATAATATCAGAAATTTGATAACCAAATAGTCACATGTTTGAATTTCATTATCCTTATTTATTTGATAAAAACTAAACATAAAGTAATGGTAATTTATGTAAGTTTAAAGTTCAAATAATTTTTATTTAAAAGAATATATTAGAGAATAATATAAGTTATATCTTGAAATCTCGTCTAATAATTTAAACTATTAGTTTTATATGGTTATTTGATACATATAACCTTTAAAATTACTAATTTTATGAGAAGATTTTTCTCAGGAAAAAATTTCAATGCCAAATATTAACCTGACCCAAATCACCCAATCCATATCAATAGAGGAACAGAAAACGGTGTCGTTTATATTGAAAAATATTAACGGGAATAAAAAGAGAGAAAATAAGAGAAGACAGCCTCTCTAGATAGAAGCACCGTATCAGGATTCGAACTAGGGTTTTGCAGCGAATAATAAAACTCTTATTTTTCCCTCCAAATCCCCCCCCCTCAAAAAAAAAAAAAAAACCTCGTCTCTTCACTCTACTCTGAATCAGTCAACGTCAATGGCGTCGCGATTCCAGGCGGTGGCGTTAGTGGCGTCGCCGTCGTATCCAAACTCCATTGCTTGGTCCGACGATAACTTCATCGCCGTCGCTTCCGCTCACCTCGTCACCATTCTGGTAATCATCATTCTCTAATTACTCACTCCTGCTACTGATAACAGTCTATCGAGTCAATGCAGTCTATCGAAGCTTTTTTTTTTGTTAATTAGTTACTGATTCTACTAATTAAGATCGTAATTAGAGTAGATTGTGTGGTTATTTAGTGAACGCAATGAAAAAGTTTCAAAAATTCTAAATTTTGGCTTAGCCAATTCAGAAGGAAGCTTTTTTTTTTTTTGTGTTTTTGGTTTTGCTTAGCTAGTAACTATTGTTATTAGTAATTGCAAGAACAAAATCTGAAGCTCTTTTTTTTAACTTTAGCTTTTAATTCCTTATTTTTTCTTAATTAGTTGCTGCATATGCTAATTAGTATCGTATCTGGAGTTGATTTTGTGGTTATGTGAATGCAACTAAAAATTTCAATTTTTTTTAGATTTTAGCTTAGCAAATTCAGTGATGGAAGTGTTTATGTTTTTGGTGTTGCATAATTAGTTAGTATTATTACTAGTAGTTGCAAGAAAAAAGCCAAGGGAATTCAACAATTTCCTTGGATAAAAGGGATATTGGTCATCATCATCGTCATAGTAAAAGGGATATTGGTGTTTTATTGTTTGTATTCTTGTGTTTCACTTGGTTGTTTGTGCTGCTTAATAAATGATACTGACAGTTACTTTTGTAATTTGTAGTTTATTATGTGTTTCTTTAGTAGATGCAATAGAAAAAGTTTGAGGCTTTTCTATTTTAGGTGTGGAAATTTGGGCTTTTATTATTCTAATGTTTTAAGTTCTTAGTAATTTTTTATTGATTACTGTGATTTTGTGAGGTATAGAATCCAGCAGTGCCTTATGGACCAAGAGGTTTGATTAGAGTTCCGACATGTGAACCGTACCCAATTGGTTGTGTTAATAGGGAGGGTATGCCTTTATTACCAGTTCTTTTGAGAAATAGGTTTCGGCCTTTTGATTTACACAGTTAAACATGTTGTTTTATTATTTGGAATGCTTGCAGATTTATTCACTAACTGCATGCTGCCCGCTGCATTATCCCGAGATCGTCGTCCATGTGTTCGGACAATTTCATGGTCCCCAATTGGAATGGCTCCAAATTATGGGTATGAATTTAAGGGCTTTGGTCATATGATGAGGTGTTACGATAATGTTCACAGACTTTGCTCCTCTTGAACTAAGTTCATTTAAAGGTTGAGCAGATCAATTTATGGTGCTCCATTTGTAATGTAATTCTATGCAGGTGCTTGCTTGCTGTTTGCACTGTAGAAGGGCGTGTTAAGATTTACCGTCCACCTTTTTGTGATTTTAGTGCTGAGTGGGTAGAGGTAATGAAGCACTTATTCATGCAATTTTCTAAATTGTAGTGAGGATTGAAAAGTCAATGAAATTTTTTTCCTTTTATAACCATCATTTACTGAATGACTATCTAATAGATATGATGTTTGCATGTAATAGTGGAATATAATTTTTGGTTTGGGATGTTCATCATGTTTATATGCATTGATCACAGTTATCACTCTCGCACTTTCCTGTAGGTTGTGGATATATCAGATAGGCTATATGATTATCTTGCCAAAATCAATTTTGGGGAGTTGGATAATACCCCCTCTGAATTCTCCCATGTAAGTTCTCAGTTATTAAATCACCTGGTTTGAATTGTCTGGTTACCATTTGATTATATTCCCAGTTGCTGCATCATCCAAGGATTGTTTTTGTTATTATTATTTTTAATATCTTTAATATTTTGAGTCTTCCCCCAGGGGCAACAAATAATCCAAGGATGTGCTGATGAGCGACCAAAATCCTGTGCTAATGACTTGCCAAACTCTGGCACATTAAAGCAATACAAGCGAAGGAAAGTGAATGTTCCCACTTACAAGTAAATAGTTCTTTCCCTTTTCTTACTCCCCTCATTTTTGGTTAGAAGATTCTTTTACTGCCTTAACTCTTTACCCTCTCTCAAAGTACATGACGAAAACTGCATATATGTCTTTTTTGCACTCTATCAAGTTCACAACAAGAGAAAACTGAATAGGAAAATTTCATAGCTTCCTAATATTGCACTCTTCTGTTTATGAAGAGAAAAGTAAGGAATGGTTGAAAATGCTTTTTAACTAACATCTTTCATGTGGACCATCAAATTTCTCTCTAAAATGGGTTCAGGGATGAAAGTTGGTGCCGGAAGAAAGGGCACCGAATTTTTCTATTTCTTAAATCTTTCTTTCTGTTTCATCTCCACTTTCTCTATGGAACTGAGCTGACAAGAATAGAACTTTCCTTTCTTTTGGTTATCACCCCAACCGGTTTTGTATTTGGCAAATGAGAACTTAGATCGAAGAATCCTTTGAGTTTTCTGTTTCCTTGGTATTTCTTTAATTTTAACTTCAACTCATTAGGTCATTTTTTCAATGACTGTGCAGCATTAAGGACTCGGAAACTTTTCAGGACCAGCTATCAAATCCTATAAATAGGGGGAGCACCACTGCTGGATCTGACCATGAAAATAAAATAGACAGGAGGAGGACAACTAAGGTAAGCTGTTCTCATGCAAAAAAGAAAGAAAGAAAGGAAAGGAAAAGGGGAAAAGAAAGAAAGAATCAATCCCTTATCTTATCCTTCTCTCCTCCCTTTCTCTAGCGATGGGAACTTAAATATGTAACTATATAGTTTGCATTTTCTTGTCCAATCTGACATGGGAAATGCCTCTTGAAACCTTGTTTCTGCCTGTTATTTAATATTCAGGTCCTTGGGAACTGCACACTCCCACTCATTACTGCAGAGAAATATGCTTCTCGCTGTGCCATGTTATCGTCACTTGTTATTGCCTGGTCACCAGTACTGTGGTTGCCATCAAAAATCTGTTCAGCTCCAGAAAATGATTCATCCAATGGATTCTCTATACTTGCAGTTGGAGGGAAGTCTGGTAAAATCTCTGTCTGGAGAATTAATGTGCCACAATACTACTCTATTGAGCATAGTAGGGTCCCTACTACTGTAACATTTGTTGGACTTCTTCAAGCCCATAATTCATGGGTCACAACAATCAGTTTGGCATTACTGGGTTCCAAGTCTAATCCTCAGGTCTTATTGGCTAGTGGGAGTTCTGATGGGAGGTGAGTTAGGTATGCAAGAACATCTAATCAGTTTTTCAATTTCTTTATAGTACCATGATAATTATATTTTTGAATACACATAAGCTATGGCCCTCATGTTCTGACATCGATATGCTGGGAATGGTTTTAAACAGAGTACCTTTGTCCTCACTGCAAGTTTGTAGGTCACATGTCTCTTAGAATCTATAGAATCACTTAGTTCAGTGGTGTCACCTAATCGATTTGTCTTCGTATCCCTTTAAGAGAAAGTAAAATATCTCTGAAAGTATTGTAACTTCAACTTTAGGATGAAGAAAAGAAATTTATACAATGCCAATTGTAACTGGTGCCTAGTTGAATGGACACATGCTGATGGTGTAAGGCCATTCTTCTGAGCATCTGAATAGCCAAACCCCACTTCACATTACCTTTTTACTAAGGATGACAGAAACTTTAACCCCTCTGTTTTTCTTTCTTTTCAGTGTGAGGATCTGGATTGGGAAGGGCGAGGAGTTGCTGGAGACATCAGGGGCCAATAATGCTCCCTTTTCTCTGCTGAAGGAGGTTGGTGTTGTCATCTCCTTCAACAGTTCTGTTTGCATATGTACTCATAGCAGTGAATTCTGACATTTAAATTTCCAAGCAGGTTGTATCTGTCAATTGTGTCCCAATTTCAGTACTATCACTGGCGGTACCTGTTCAAAACATGCACAAAATGCTTTTAGCAGTTGGCAAAGGATCTGGTTCATTTGAAGTATGGACAGCTGACATATCCAGCTCCAAATTTGATAAAGTTTGTTTATATGATGCTCATGACTGTGTTGTAAGTATCTTAATATATAGTTGATCAGTCTTCTGCTGCTTTTTGATGATCCTTCATATATTTAATAATTCATCAGGTCACAGGTTTAGCTTGGGCTTTTGATGGATGTTGTTTGTACAGCTGTGGCCAGGTACTAAGATTTATTCTGTGCAATGTCATGGCACTTTTTGACTTTTAAGTTATACGATTAAATGTAATTCCATCAGTTACATAACATTGAACATTTAATGATGAAAGGAAAATTATGTCCGTGCTTGGGTTTTGCATGGAAGTGCTCTTTGTGAAGTATCGATTCCTTCAAATACTCCTGGTTTGAGGAGCTCAAATGATGTATGCTGTTAACCTTTTTTCCTGTTATTTATTTATTTATTATAGCATATATACTCTAGCTCTAAAATTTAAAATTATTTGCAGCTTCCAAATGTTTTTGTTTCATGCCTTGGTGTGGCAGCATCCCCTGGAAATATGGCGCTTGCAATGGTATGTTACTTCACCTAAATTTATCACCCTCATCTACATGTTTTTAGTTGTGTACGGCATCTCTATTAAAGTGCTTTATGTCCCCCTCGGAATTATCTGATTGTATTCTTAGATTTCTTACTCATTATACCCAACTGTATCAAATTATGGTTGTGACACATTTTACTTTGAGCTTCATGACATGGCTCCTTAGAAAGCTGAGTTTGAAAAATGTCACTGTCAATTTTTCCTGAACGTGGAAAGATCAAGAAAGTTCTTTCTGCACTTGATGCTTAGCTTTTACCTATCTCTTGAAAGTTTTAGTCCCCAAAATAGAATGAAGGTAGATTGTCAACTGTTAACTAGATCATGTACTGGCCATCAGAATTTAGAACTATAAACGTATTAAAATATTGAACGTTTCTATTGCCTTTGGATGCACATGGTTTGAGCCTACATGTTCTCAACTTTCCTGTCATGTTTAAAAATAACAAAACTCTCCTGTCTTCTCTTAACAGAAGAAATGTATTTGTTTATTACTGTGATGCTGATGATAGGATATTATATGTATGCATGCTGTAGATTAATTACTGAAACAACTGTGCTTGATATTTGCAGGTTCGTAATGTAGATGGTGATTCGTTGGATCCCATGTATGAGGGAAGGTAAGCCGAATCATTCTGCCAAAATGCTTTATCACATCCAACAATCATAAGTTGTTGCATCTTATCAGCTCTTGTGAGTGTGGATGGTGAGATATTAAGAAAAGGTCGAAAGAATCTAGTGCAACTGAATTTAATTGAAAAGGCCTTTTGACCAACTGCTAGCAGCAAAAGAATACCGAAGAAAATAAATCAACAAGGATAAACCAGCGTTTAAACATATTGTGTTGGTGCTTGTTTGCCTTTGTTCCATATAAATAATGACTCTTCTGTGGAATGTGCAGGCTTCAGAAGGCTGTCGTTGAGTTCCTCTGGATAGGTGGACAACAGAAGGATATACTGTCTCCTTCTTCCCCTGATTTCACTAGCGAAGCCTTTCTTGGTTTTTCTGCAAATGAATTGAATTATTGGGAATCTGATATTCTATGGTATTTAACGAAATATGAAAATCTGGATAACCCTCTAGTTGTTTGGGATATAGTGGCAGCATTGTTGGCTTTCAAGCAGTCTGCACCAAAGTACATGGACCGTATACTGGTTAAGTGGCTTTCTGTGACATTTCTGGGTTCATACACAGGCCTTTCCATTGGCGAGGTTCTGACATGCATCCCGGAGAATTTCTCAAAGATAACATCTCGACAATTGCACCTCCTTAATATCATCTGTAGACGTGTAATACTATCTGATGTGAAGGCTGAAGAAATTAATTGTAAAGTGAACTTAGGAGGTTCAGCAGCTGCCAAAGCGGAGCATCTCACTTTGTGGATAGAGCTTCTTTTTAGCAGTGAAAAAGAACTTCGTGAAAGGCTTGTGGGTTTCAGTTTGGCTACTTTTATAAATCGTTTGTCTGATTCAACCACAACGTTTTCCCGACCTGGATTTTGGTATCCTGTTGGAGTAGAACAAATGGAGCTGTGGATTGCACTTAATCATGATCGTGTTAGGGATCAACTAAAAGTCCTCGCATCAGAAGTCAGAAAGCATGAAAGAAGGTACTCCTTACCATTTTGTTCTCAATGATGAAAGATATGTTAATTATGATATTATAATTATTTCATCAGTTCTTCCATGGGCCAGAGATGGGGCGACTTAGAGGACCGTGCGCTTTCTTGAAAAAGGAGGAAATAATAGACAACGGCATCATTTCTTGAACACGAGGAATAAGAAAAGGGAACCTGTGTTGCATAATGCATTTTTTTTTAACTATCATAAATGCAAAGAGCTCCATCACCTCAAATAAAAATAAAAAGCTGAAATGACATCATTTCCCTTGTTGTATCTTCTCTGGAAATTACCCCATTTCGTGGAAGCATAAAAAGTGGGATCTGAGCCCAATTAAATAAGCCGTCACTTTTAATTGAGTGGGGTTAGTTAGCTACGAGAGTTTGTTCTCATGGGAGGAAATATTTGTAATTTTTTTAACACTTTCAATCTGCTAACAGTAAGTTTACAAATATACGAGGAAAACTGGTAGCAAATCAAAAAATTTTGTTATATAGATCAAAATGCACTTTGTTTCAGATACCAAGATCAATAAAAAAGATGAATTGCTATGTGAAACATGCAGTGGATGATTTACTCTGCGAGCTTCAAATGTCTTTAGAATCAGGTCAAACTAAAAGGCTAATCTTGGAACATAATACAATTATGGTCTATTCCAATTTCCAAGCGCTTGCTTGCAGAGAATGGCCTAGCTGAAATGCTGTTCTTTGCTATGAAGATTTAAGTTTGTCTGCAAAATGGGCGCTTCTGTTTATTATATTTGAGCCGTGCTTATTCTCTTACTATGTAATTTTTTGTTCAACACAGGCTTCAGTCAAGTGAATATGGAGTTGAAGAGCAATGCATCTATTGTTCAGAGTCAGTTACTTTTGATTCTCCAGAAGTTGCACATTGCCACTGCTCTAACAGTAGTGACGAAACTGTTCAGATCTACCAAATGGCAAGATGTGCTGTTTCCATGCAGGTTTGCCCAGCTATCCCTCTATGGTTTTGCAAGTGTTGTTGTAGACGAGCTTCCAAATTGCCACCGGAGACTCTCTTTGCATTGCCTGGTTATCCTTCAGATTTCAAATCCTTGACAGAATCTTCTGTTAAAGAAATCCCCACTAAACCCTTGTGTCCCTTTTGTGGGATACCTCTCCAAAGATTACAGCCAGATTTTCTACTCTCACCTTCACCAGTATAAGCTTCCATTCATCGTATATTTATGACATCATACATGATGAGTGGTTTGTTTTACAAGCTAGAATAGCAAGAAGCTAACGGAACTCTGAGCATTTAGGTTTACCAGGACTAGGAAGAAATCTGAAGGGAAGAGTTTGCTGTGCGATATAGAATAATAGGAATTTAACATGAAAAACCAGAAGGAAATTTTGAGGCTAACAATTTGGTGCTGTAATATCATGGTCATGGTGTATGTTTTGGAAATACTCGAGTATATACAGTAATGTATTATTGGCAGGATATGTCAAAAAGCAATAATGTATAGCTTTTTTTTTTTTTTCCCTATTCTACTGTCAGAGTTTTTGTTTTTGCCCTATTTGACTCGAGAAGTTGTCCAGCCATCTGACAACTTGAATTCAGGAGCTGGAAAAATTGATGTGACCAAGAGGTTTTGCGACCCATGTTTAAGAAATGTCGAACAAATTTCATGTATGTGGGGCAAAAAACTCTGCAAGGACCCACAAAAAATGAGATTGGTTCCCACAAAGGTCCAATTTACAAGACAAGCAAATCATGCACCAATTTGCACGCAGCTTTTTTTAAATTCTTGAGTCCCAAGGATAATCATGTCAGATTTAGGTTTTTCATGCAGCCCTAGGGCCATCTTCTGTTCTATTTGAAGTTACCAGTCAACGTCAATTTCCAACAAAAATTATGAATGTCAATGGGTCGTTGGAATGGATTTTCAAAACCTTGAAAGTCATTTTTGGACTTCTATATAAAAAAGTAAAAAAAAAAAAATTCATTCAACACTTCAGCAAATGGTCAGAGATTTTGATTTGAAACTTGAAATCCAATGCTGAATGTAAAGTCCACACCATCTAAGTTTTGTGCTTTCTTTTGTTGTTCTTGATTTATTATTTTTCAAATTAAAAACTTTAAAAAAATTATTTTTTTATATTTTTAGATTTTATTATGATAAATACAAAATTAGGGTAAGATTAAAACTCGAAATCTATTTGGATACAAACATACATGAAATCAATCAATATAATAAAGATTTCTACGCTAAGATGATTTTCAATTTGCATATTAGAACAAATCAATCAACAAGGCATGGAGATGGAGATTTGCCACTTCAAGTACTCTTATAGCCTAATCATGCATTAATCATCGATTGTTTAAACTTCTTAAAATCTGGAAAGCATGTTTGTAGTGTGCTAAGTATAGTTTTCAGCAGAAAAGGACCTCTGGGCATTAATTAAAAGTGAGAGTGACATTCATCCAATATTTTTTCTCAAGAATTGATGTGTACATGTTGCACGGATCAC
>Ga0325404_1008339_pt1 | contig 10675 bp, 3 predicted proteins | sample PopdelMetagenome_18_FD_205664 | JGI IMG/M metagenome (GOLD analysis project Ga0325404, IMG submission 205664) | Populus deltoides microbial communities from Bellville, Georgia, United States - Xylem-Control-R1 | ecosystem: Host-associated > Plants > Phyllosphere > Stem > Wood/Secondary xylem...
AAAGAAGGAAATATCGTAGCAGCAATCATGTTTCTTACATTTCTTTTCCCTACAAGAATCATGTTTGAATGCGAAGTAAGAGATTTGCTATTGGTTAATGGCCCTTTGTTGATCTGGGGACGAACAAATTCTGTCTCTTGTGCCCTCTGTTATTTAGCAAATCGACAAATTGAGATTATTATCACCTGTACTAACAGCACGCATATTTGAATACCTCGTAATTGAATTTAATTTAAATTTTTTAATGAAATTTTATATTTTAAATATCAAAAATCAAATTTTAAGTATAATTTAATCTTTAAAGATAATATACATATAAATTAAATATTAATTTATCATTTTAAAGAGAATAAAATTAATATTAAAACTACTTTTTAAAAAAAATATATGTATTTACCTATTTTTTTAGAAACTTTTAACTAAATAAAATAAAAACGATGGAGTAATATAAAAATAAAATGAATTGAATTCTATTTATTTAAATATGCGAGCTTAACTTATTTAATAATTAAATTCAAATTAAAAATTATAATTAAATTTAATCACAGTAAAAAATTGTTTCTAAACAACATGTAAAATATTGGATTGGAATCACTGAACATATATGAATAATGAATCAACTTAATTTTTTTTTTCTTATTCTTTAATTTTATTTCTCAATTTAATATTTAAAACTTTTTTTTCCAAAGAAAAATAAAATTAAAAGAGAGAGAACCATTTTTCTATTTTCCTTTCTTCTCTTATTATGTCTCTTTCACTTTTAGAATTTTAGTTTTGTCTAAAAGTTTATTTTGTTCATTTTTAGTCTGTATGTTTTTGGAGAAGAGAGATAAATTCACTGAAAAACAATGAGGGAGAGAGAAAGTTGTTAGTTGGTCACATTACAACAACAAAAAAAGTTAAGTGTTGACGTCAACGAGTTCTATTTTATAAGAGAAGATTTATTTAGGTGTTTTTAGACCTTCATCTTGCCATAAAAGTATATCATGGTTGAGAATTTTTGTTTTTCATATTTGATTTTGTGTTTTTAAACCAATTTATGAGTGTTTTGAGTTGAAAGATTGATTTAGTGACATGATAATGATATTAATTAGGTGTTTCTAGGTGAAAATAAATTGAACAATATTTTTTATGAAAAAAAACCTAATTTGATTATCCAACCACCTCATATAAGTAAGCAGACGATGCGTCATCGGTCACAGTGAAATAACTCTCTTTTTTTCATCTTTAAACATGTTTTAATTTAATCATTTTGTTACCTAATTCCATGAGATTAAATTTTAAATTAATTTTAAAATATAAAATTAAATGAGAGAGGACTATAATGTGAATAGGGGAAAAACACATGGCCAGTCTCAAAGTTGAAAAAATAATGCTTTTCAACCCACAAACTTTCCCCCCTCCGATTCAATCCTTTTTCCTTTTCATATCTTAATTATGGTCCAAAAGTTTACTTATCTTTTTCAATTATTGAATTTAAGAGAGAATAGAGAAACAATAAAGTAGATAGAAAACTGTTAGTTGATTACATTTCAGCAACAAACAAAGATGATCTTGATGTTAACAAATTACAGTTGATGAGAGAAGGCTTATTAGGGTGTTTTTTGGCATTCAAATTACTGGGAAAAATATATATTAATTGAGAAAGATTTTTTTTTCTTAATTTGATTTTATATTTTTTGATCGATTTAGGGGTGTTTTGACTTTTGAGTTGAAATATTGATGTATTGACATGATAAAAATATTTATAAGGTATTTTTAAATTAAAATGAGTTGAAAAATAGTTTTTTAGATAAAAAAACCGATCATATTTTTTAACCACCTCTTTGATATTTAAAAATTAGACAAGTAAACAATATGTCGTTTACTTTTATTTTTTTTTAGAAAAAAGGTCAAAAATAATTTTATTTGTAAATCAAAATTAGAGTGATGTGATCCAACCCATGAATTTTATTTATTAGTTTGACATATTTATTTAATTAAACACATGAACAACTATTTGTTCATAATAAAAATTCTCTTTAAACTAAAAAATACACCTGGACAATACTTTACACTTTTTAATATTAATAACTTAATTAACTTTTGATTCTATATGCAACACAGCACGGAATATAGGCTAATAACTAGCCATTTAACCTGTGATTCACCAGGGGTTATATAATCTTTTTCAAAAAAATACTTGATATATAGGTTGTTTTAATGTGTTTTTTTACATAAAAAATTAAAAGTATAAATTTAAAAGTCTGTGCAAGCAAGATCAAGTTATTATATAACATGAAATGAGATTTGCATTAGATTATGTTTACTGAACTTATTTATTTAAATAAATAAAAAATAAATATACACCCTAAAAAACCAATAAGTTAAAAGATAAACACAAATGAAGCTCGCTGAATAAACTTATGTTATAAATACTATTATGCAAGGTCGAATACATGAACAATATAATTTAAAAGCGAATATTTTTTATTTTAAAAGATAAACTTCATTTGTATAAAAAAATTATAGATGAATTAAAATAACACCTTGAAAAATAAAATAGAAACAAAAAAAACTAAAAAAAAACTTATATTGAAAAAAGGTATGAAAAAATCATAACCATCATGAGATCAAGATAAATATATAGAAAAAACTCAAAGAAAATCATAAAACCAATATTAAAAAAAAACTAACGTAGAACAATAAGATTGTACGAAGCTGAATTCCCAACAAATTAAATGTTAAAAGATGAAACCAGGAAAACAAATTAATTACACAAAAGAATAAAAAAAAATAAGGGTGAGAAAAAACATTAATTAGAGGAATAAAAATTTTTAATTGGAGAGTTTAATTGAAGTGAAAATAGCTTTAATAAATGGAAAAAAAATCAAAATAATGAGGGTCAAACTAAAAAAAAAAATAAACCAACATAAATTTTGTTTTAATGATGGAATTGAAAGAAAAAAACTTTAAAAAAAGTGCTAAGGACAAAATTAGAAATTTAGAAAAATAAGGATCAAAATGAAAAACCAAACATATGAGAAATTGCAATTGAAAGACTAAATTAAAAATAATAAAAAAATATATAAATGGAAAGGGAACAAAATAAGAAATTAATAGAATGAAAACTGAAATTAAAAAGTAAGAAATAAAGAGGACAATGATGTACTTTACATGTTATGAGAGAGAAAAGAAGGAAAAATTAAATAAATCAAATGCCTACCGATGATAATTTGACCACCGTTAGTTGCCACACGCCACTCAAAATGGAAGAGGATATGGCGACACATGTAGGGAGACGACATAAAGTCAATTATGTCTATCAGGTGGCGTCACACATGTTGCCTAAATAGCACAGATGAGACTCGTGCGTTGGAGCCTGCTAAGCATGCTCCAACATTTTTAAGTATTAAAAAGTTCAGATAAAATATGAAAAATATCATAATACCCCCTACAACCCTGATAATTACACAAAATACATATATGAAAGCACACAAATACCCTTAAATGCTAAGCTTATGTTTTATCTCTTTTAAGGTTAAAGATGTAATTGCATTGTACAATAAAATTCAAAAACCCTACAATACCCTTATCCAATAGCATAATAATTTTTTGATTTTGGGGGCAAATACATATATTTACTATTAAGAAGCTTATGCAAAGTAAAAAAAAACCCTTGATCAACAATTCTATATATATATATTTTTTTTATCTTTGGGGGTGTAATAGTATTTTTATTGTGTAAAAAAAAGACATCAACACCCTACAGGCTTAGTTTTCTTGTACCAAGGGCACAAATGTAATTTTATTATAGTTGAAGACCCATTTTACTATTTATTAGGCTATAATAAAACATCTATACTTTTAAGTTTTTTAGGTAATAGGTAATAAATCTAAATGACTAAGTAACTAATTAAGGAGCATTTGAAAGTAGTATTAACTGCTTGGAATGTGGTGGAACTTTAACTATAGATTGTCCGTTTACGAGCAAAATTAATTCAATTTAGCCTCAGTTTACTTTTTCGTGTCAGATTTACTTAAACATGAAAGTTTGATTTTTTTTATTAAAAAAAACACCACATAAAGCTTTATTAAATAAACATTATGCATGGCCGATACAATAAGCTTCATCAAATCGATGGAAGGTCTAGCAACCCAATCAAAGGGACATCTATTTGACCTAACTCATTTTGCTAACCAACTAGCCACTGAGTTTTATTGCCTATTCTGACACATTGAATTTAGAACCTAGGATTATCAACAAGGATGTTTTTTTATTTAAGCCATGATATATTCTGATGGATCCAAATAAAATAGATTAAAAACCCCCCCAAAATAGACCCACAGAAATCCTTTAAAAAGAAAAAAAAAACCTAAAAAAAACACCAAAGGAACATAGGTCCGAGAGAGTAACCCGAGCCCTTGATCCTTGTGTGGACACCTAGTGCACGAGCATTATGCAGTGCACTGGGCGTCCACCTAGTGCATGTATGTAAGTGCATGGCCATGCAATGCACTAGGTTTGCGTCGAGTGCACTCGAGTGGGCGTACGCCCAACACTAGAGGTGCTGAGAATACACCCCAACACCCTCGTGGGCTCGGGTTATCATGCCTAAGCTCAACGTGTTTGGATCCATGCAACACATCCAAATTTTCTTTTACCTCTAATGGGTTTGGGCATCTTGCCCTAGCCCAACATCCGTAAGGAAATTTTTCTTGAACCGCACGTGGGTCCATTAACATTTTATAATGGTCCAATATGTATTATTTTGAATAAAATATAATTCAAAATATCACAAAGATAAAATTACATTTTAGTCCCTCCTCTCCATAAAAGGATATGATTCATGAGTTATAAATAAAAAAAAAACCCAAGGAACATGGGCTCGGGTAAGGAGCCCGAGACCACGCACCAAGAACATGGGCACTATGCAGTGAACTGGGCATCCGCCAAGTGCATATACGGCTAGCAGTGCCCTTGTGGGCTCTATCTGTCACGCCCGAGCCCAATGTATTTGGGTACAGGCATCGTGCTCGGACCCACTTTCATCTTTAATGGGCTCGGGCTCCTTGCTTGATCTTAAGACTTGCTAGAGAATTTTTTTTCGGACCTCATATGGGTCCCTTGGTATTTTATACTGATCCAATACATATTATCTTAAGTATAATACAACTCAAAATATCACAATGGTGAAATTACACTTCAACCCCTCCTCTCCATAAAAGAATAAGATTCATGGGCTATAAATACACCATGAATCCTTTAGGTCAAAGGTGTAGAATTTTCATTCTTAACATTTTTAGAATGCATATTTTCAAAATTATTGTACTTTCTCTCTTTATAAAATTATTGACTTTACCATAAGAGAGTCCTCATATCCATCAAAGATGATCTTTTGTTGGTACTAGCTATATCACATAGCTTACTAAGCATCACCTGCTATTACTACAGTTATTAGACACTTGTTTTATCAGACATTAACTGCTATCATTAATTACCAACCCTCAGGGCTTTTTATATCAAGTTACTAAATACTTTGGCTATGGAAATAGTTCAGAATGTTTGAATAAAAAAAAGCAACCAATTAACCAATACATCAATCTTATTCCTAAACATCTTGGATTTTGAACTCATCATGTTCAAATTTCTAATAAGAGTTGATTTTATCATTCATGATTTCTTTTGTAGCAATCAAGGAATCTGATGTGAATAGGACCTCATTTTAATATCGTTGAGCAACTATCATTTCTTCCTTAAGAGCTAGAGCTTCCTCCTAGAGTGCTGATCTGCAAATCTTCTTTAAAATTCAACCATCAATAAATATACCTTTTTCATTTCTAAACACCATATTAATACCTATTTGACTTTAACCCTCCATGTAGGAAGCGTCACAATTTGCCTTAAATCTTTTCGTTGTCAGGAGGAAGGAGACCATGTTTAGCGAAACATTATATGATATGTTGACATAGTTGGTGCTAGGCCTGAATAGATTGAGTTTTAGAAAACTCCATGTTGTGCGTAGAACTCGATAATTTTAGGATCGATTTGCATACCTTCCATGACCTATTTATTCCTTGCTTTCCAAATCTCTCAACACATCTAGGTTGCACGGGTGACAACATATTCCCCTCATTTACATCTTTAGATGTGTTGAATATCTTAATTGATTTAGGCGTTGACAATCCGGTGTGTAGCCTAACTTGTATGCGAACCATGCTTCCCTTTCATGATGTCAGGAGAACAATGCACGTTCATTGATTTCTTTCTTTTCTTCGCACATTTGACATTAACCGGAGGGAACGACATATCTTTTAAACAAGTTTTCTTGGCAAGGGAGAGCATCCCTCATCGCTCAATAAATATATTCATCACTTTTAGTGCAACTCGGATTCTCAAAATTGATTTCCATCTTGAAGCATGAGCGTTAGATCTTGACGTGCTTGAAGCTGTTATTCTCTCTTCTTACCTGACAAAGCAACCAATATCTTGACATGACAAAGTAGGTGCCATCGTGATTATAATGCCATATCTTTTTATTATTGGTTGCTAACCACTAGAGTTTTTTGGGCATCTTTGATTTCTTCTCTAGACAAGATGATCCTAGATCATCCCAATCCCTTTGATTCTTTTAGTACCTTTTCCCATTTATAGCTTAATGGATATGATTTATAAATAAGGGAGGTCATGAACCTAGGTATCCTTTTAATATTAATGTTTCCACCCTAGAAACTTTTCTTCTTAATCCCAACTACAAAAACTCTCTATGGTCTTGATATCAGCCTATCCTTTTTCAACGGCCATGAAATCTGAATAGGGGAAGTAGAATACTTTTTGATGTTCCCATCTAAAGGTCTTGATCTCTACAAAGATGCACTAAGCTTGCTTTACTAGCAAAGCAATATTGAACTTCTTAGCATCTCGCAATTCCATTGCGCCTTCGATTTACGATTTCGTGAGCCTATCCCAACTTTAACTATTAACACAACCTAAATCCCATGCCAAAGTAATATGTAATAGGCATAAATTAGGGTGGATTACAATAGTGAATTTATATTTTTTTCTATTAAAAAAACCCATTGAATTGGTATACATAGGTAGATTTGTAATTTCACATGTTCATTTGTCATTCTAGAATTATTGAGAGGCATCCTTGCCCTTTCCTAAATTTTTTTTACAATAGATTTACTTTAATACCTTTTAAAGCAAAATATCACTTAACTATGATTAGAGGCATTTTTGGGTTTTTATTTTTTAAAACACAATGCAATGACTCTATCACCCTTAAAATCAAAATTCTCAAAGTATCTTTGTAGGGGCTAATTTGTCATTTCATAATAGTTTTCACAATAACTATTTGGTCATAGGGTAATGTTGTCATTTGATACATAAAAAAAATGAAAATCTGCCAGCGTGTGCGGCTAACTCTAGTAGTGAAAAATCTTGTTATGTCGTGTCATTTGATGTGTCTCGGTGTCATATTCCTACATGGACAGTGTGTGTATGGTGATTCTGTCCAGTTTAGCATCAATTTGATTTTTTTTCCCTCCTATCATTTCTCTCTCCTCTACCTTTGTGTGCTGCTCATGAAAAAAAAAATCACAGTAGCCCTTCAATATCTTTTCCCTTCAGATTTAGTCCCTATTCATTGAATTGTAATTGTTTTATATGAGAAAATCACTTCAAATTAGATTTTTTTTTCAATTTTATCCTCTAGTTTCTCATCTCTCAAATTTGGTCTACATTCTTTTGATTTCTTTTTGTTTGAGATGATTTATAAATTTTATTTATTTCTTGCTATTTAATCCTCATTCTTTTTTTTTTAATGTTTAGTCCTCATTCCTTTTTTGCATTTTTTTTTCAATTCTACCATTCAAAATTAAATTGGTTTGGGAATTGGGCTTCTTGCTTGAGCCCAAGTCTAAGATTTCACTAGTTACAATTTTGCAAGATTAACCCTCGTTTAAAGGATCCACCTGAGTTTGGTTTAGTTTTTTATATTATTAAATTAGGGTTGTCTTTATATATATTGATTCAATTACCCGAGTCTCAAATTTCTTTTATTTATTTGAAAATCCTAGTTTCGCCTTAACTTTTACTTCTTACATCCAGAAAAATTTGTCCTAACCCAATGTTATGCGTTGACCATTAATATATATTTACTCAAGTCAGTTTTTTTAGTTATTAAATTTTTTTTTCAACCTTCAATATTTGATTCATTATGATTGAGCTTTCTAATTTGTTTTGTTACGAGTTTCAGGATTTTATCACAATTTCATACCCACATTACAAGTTTTGCATGACAACTATAATTGGTCGGAGTCAATTTAGTATGTCATGTAATGTGTCATCATTTAAGTATTTGAAAAGTGTTTCAGCGAGTATGAATTAAATTTTTTAACTTTCTAACATCTTTATATATTTTTTTTGTTGAAAAAATAATATTTGACATCATAGCATGGGCCAAAAAAACTAGTACCCCTTCTATTTCTCATTGTTAGAATTCCATTGAAAGGTCTAATGCAAGATTTTTTTTAAAGAAAGATAAAGAGTTTCGTTACTTATTTTTATTTTTTTAAGTTTAAAAATTTTATTTTTTTTCTATTCAATATTATTATGTTTTTCTAGTTTTTCCTATTTGATGAGAATGGTTTTTTGTTTTCATATTCAGTATTACTAGAGTCTTTTAGTATTTTCTATGTACAAGTTATAATAGTTTCTTAACAAGTGAAACTACGATAAATAAAAATTAAATATTATAGGTGTCTTATTAGCACTCTTGATCTCTGGAGTTTTAACTTGTAACAAACCCCATTATTCTCACTCTCGACTATGTCAGTTGCCTCTACGATACTCAATTGTGATCTCAAAGAGTTTTTATTAATTACAAGTTTATTATTATCACGAAGATAAATTTGTTCAAGAGTCATGTTTATTATCAGAGTTTTTCTCTTTATATGTTCTTAATGTTTAGTATGACAACCATATCAACTCTATGAAGCTATTCAATAATTTCTTTTGGCATCACTTTGTTTGATAGAACCTAAATATCAACATTTTTTTTTATGGATTGCCATTTCATGTATTGCTCTCGTTGGGCTAGGGATGCTAATTTAATTCAAACATGGAAAAAAACCGATCCAAACGAGTGGATTTTTTTGAATAGTTACCTTACATGAAAGATAATATATAGAATATGAATATTATAAAAAAATAATTTAAACCCTTGAAGATATATACATCAATATCATATTGATGGATCAACATTTTTTGGCATCATGAAAAATAAATTTTGAGCCTAAGCCCTTGTTTAAAAGATCTAAAGTTAAGGTGACAACCTATTAATAGCTCTAACTTGAATACCAGGACTAAATGAAATGGCTCTAACTTGCTTTGAGGCCCTAACACCCTTGGAGCTATGCCTAATTGGGCATGGATATGGTAACCTATCGACCTTGAGCTTGGTTGTGTGCCAAGCACAATTAGGCATGGATTTGTTGTGCTGTCAGACTCACACTATTTGGCTCATCTATGTGTTAAGCCTAAACGGACATGAGTTTGGCAAGTTGGTAGACCCACTGCCCTTGGCTTGGCACCGTTTCAAGCCCAATTGGGTATGAGTGTGGCATGTTGCCAGACCCAACACTCTTAGACTCGGTTACATGGCAAGCCCAAACAGACATGGGCCTCGCAAGCTTCTAGGCCCACTTCTCTTAGGCTTGGCATTATGCCGAGTCTAATCGGGCATGTGTCTAGCGTGCTGTCAAATCTAACGTCATTGGACTTGGCTACGTGTCAAGCCCAAGCAAACATGAGTCTAGCGAATTGTCAAACTCACCGTCTTGGGCTTTGCATTGTACTGAGCCCAAGAGGGTATGAGCCTACGCGAGCTGCTAGACCCAACACCCTTAGGCTTGGCTGCGTGCTGAGCCCATTTAGGCACGAGTCTAACGAGCTGTTAGATCCAATATCCTTGGACTTTGTTGTATGCCAATGTCAATTAAGCATGGATCTGGCAACCTTCTCAACTCATCGACTTGGTATTTGGCTGTGTGCCAAGCCTAATTAGACATAGGTTTGGCGTGCTGGCAAACCTATTGACCATGGCTTGGCAGTGTGCCTAGCATATATTGTTAAAGGTCTGGAGATCATTATAAGTCTCATGTTGGGTCATGAAGCTCAATTTGTTTATTCTTATGACTTCTAACATAAAATGTTAATGTCAGGGATATTCGTCTCCCTACACCTATATGTGTATAAAAAATCTCTCAATGACCTATCATATTTTCATCTTATTAATATTGTATAAGAGATATTTGTTCATCATTAATGTTGTATAAGATATATTTATCTATTATTAGTGTTATCGGGAGGAAATGACTCTTCAAAAAAACAATAAGATTCAAGGGTTATAAATACCTTCTGAATTACCCAAATAAAAGTTTTATAATTTATATTTTCTAGACACTAATACTTTTAAATCCCAGAGCATTCATCATACCAAAATAAAAATAAATACTCTTGTTCTTGAAATTTAATACCCATTCTTACATTTATTGCAATCATTTTTTTAAAAAAATTAACTTTATCATCCAAGTTTTTCTAAACCCTATTAAAAGGGACTGTTTTACACAGTTGAAGGATGAAATATAGCATGAACATATAATTACTCATTGTGCAAGCACCAAAAAACTG
>Ga0325404_1008341_pt1 | contig 10675 bp, 9 predicted proteins | sample PopdelMetagenome_18_FD_205664 | JGI IMG/M metagenome (GOLD analysis project Ga0325404, IMG submission 205664) | Populus deltoides microbial communities from Bellville, Georgia, United States - Xylem-Control-R1 | ecosystem: Host-associated > Plants > Phyllosphere > Stem > Wood/Secondary xylem...
GAATAATGGAAAATAACACATTTTGCATGAAAATATTTCCCTTAGGAAAATGTTTTCCTTTATGCAAAACAAACGCACCCTATAAGTTCATGACTTAGATGCAGTGATGGCTATTTTCTGATTGCATCTCAACTCTACCTTCAATTAGTTACATTGCCTAGTTTTAAAGGGAAAAACTCATTAAATGGCATGTAGATGAAAATTGAATTTGAATCACCACACCTTTTTCCCACTTATACTTGTCATGTTTCTCATGGCATAGGTTATCTAGTTATCAGTTGAACAGAAGTGTGAAGTCATGCCATGTAGACATGGCATTGACCTAAAAAAATGAGTTTCTCTCATATTCTGGAGTTCCGCTAATGTATAGTAGAAAGCATTATCAATATACCCTGGCGATGTGATTAACAAGCAGTTTCATGCACTCATGATTTTCAAAACACGATCAAAAGGTTCTATTAGTTTCGCTTGCAGTCATGGTATTGTGCTTTATGCATGCTTTCCATGATTTATACCAAATCTTGAATTTGATGGTAACTCCAGACATCATTGGAAGCAGATGAAAGATTAGCAATTGAAATTTCAGGATCTGTACAAGGAGATAAAATGAAATTTAGGATGACATATTGATTGAGAAAAGTCGGTGATATAAGAAGATTCCGAATGGAATTTGGTTCTTCCTCTCTTTCAATGATCCACGTGTATGTTCTAACATGCAGTTTTAAGTGCAGACCAGTTTTTCTGGTGTTGAAGTCATGCCTCTACTTCCTGAAGAGTCGATGGACGTGGAACTACCTGAGGAGGACCTGGAAATTAGTACTTCAAGGGCAGGTGGGAAAGGAGGGCAGAATGTAAACAAGGTTGAAAGTGCTGTCAGGATAACTCACATTCCCACTGGTGTAACCGTTCGCTGCACAGGTATGGTTGTGCCCCTAAATTCTTTTGTTGGTTCTCTCTAAAAAAGTTGTAACCTTGAAGGGAAGTAGTGGAATTGGTTTATTAAGAAAAAAGCAAATGCTCAAAAAGCTCCAAAGTTGTGAACATGAATATTCAGCCGTGAGATGCAGTGTACACCTCATCACCTCCCACTAGCTTAAGGTGCTAAATCAGTTGGGAAGACAGGATACTTGGTTGGGGAAGGGGGAGCGGGAGCACACGGAGAAGTGTCCCAGTAGCGTGTAAAGTAAAGGTTTGAGAGGGAGAGTCAATAGACCTCGTTACTGATTGAGAAGAGAAGTTTTCACACGTTTTCACTGGTTAGAGTTAGACTGCTGATCTGTATGCCACTCTAGCAATGCAATTTCTCTTTCATTTGGGTATCAAATTTTCCATTTGAACTTTGCAGTGCTGACAGGCTCCTTTGTCATAGAATTTCTTGTTTTTGTAGTGCTGTACAATTCCAAAACTGATGGCATTTCCTTGCTGCGTTGCAGAAGAGAGATCCCAGCTATCAAACAAGATCAAGGCTCTAAGCCGGTTAAAAGCGAAACTATTGGTCATAGCTGAAGAACAACGAGCATCTGAAATCAAGCAAATAAGGGGAGATGCAGTGAAGGCAGAATGGGGCCAACAGATAAGAAACTATGTATTCCATCCATACAAACTCGTCAAAGACGTCCGGACAGGACATGAGACATCAGATATTGCTTCTGTAATGGATGGCGAATTGGATCCCTTCATCAGAGCTTACCTCAAGCACAAATACAGTATGACACTATCTGAAAGTGAGCCTAATTGACACTTGAGCAACTCCATGGAAGCTACTGATCAGATAGCCATGCAGCAGTCTCTATCTTCTTAAGTAATATAATTTTTTGTATAAAGAACTGTGTGTCAAAGGGAAATGTTTGTATATCAAAACAAAATCAGATTAGCGTGGCCAGCTATTACTTGGTTGAATACTTGTAGCTGGGATCGAGGACCCAGCTACACATGTCATAATATCATCATTCATCAGAAAGTCAAAATTTCTGGGGGCTCTACTTTGCTGTTTGTGTGGGCTTTAGGAAGGCTTTAATTGTTAGTGTTTGAGGCCCTTCCTCTGCAACATTCGGTATTTGGGCCTTGTCTACGAGAGGTTCCTTAGGTAGTAGGAGTGTTCAGAATTACAACATTCTGTTCTCAAGCGAGCCGGAATCAGGGATTTAGCTAACATATGAAAATTATTAAGTAAATCGTGTGATTTATTTCTTTTTACAAATGCATCAATTTTTATAAAATCTAACTGAAAAATATTTTAGTTTCAGCATGTAAAATTGATTTGAAAATGTTTTTATTATTAAGATAAAAAGAAGAAGATATTGCTGTGGTAATTAATGACTTATACTCTTTTCTAGCTTGACAGCATTAATTTCCAATTCAGTTTTGATAGATTTTTTTTTTGTTTTTTTTTAAATGCGTTATATTGGTAGATCATATGGTTAAATTACATAGGTGTGGATCACCTGCTGTAAGATTCAACCAGTTGACAACAAAAGAAATAAAAATTTTAATTTGAAGGTTGAAAACTCAAGTGAGAATAGATTAACCCTCAAATCAAAAATAAATTAGATAAAAATCAAAGGGAATTAAAAAAAAAGAGTTAATTAGGAAAAAGAAGGGGTTGAATAAGCATTCTTCCAGGAACAAGAAGCACGCATCAGACGTCGTCGTTCTGTCCACTGAGAAACGACGTCGTGTCAATCAGGTTAGGTATATAAACGGCACTGTCCCTATTTTGCAAATCCGCCTCCCTTTCATCTGCCCAAGCATAGACGGGTGGAAGACAAAGCACAAACACAAGCACGGCCACACACAGAGTGTTAGGGACTAGAGAGAGATGGGGAAGAAAGCGAAAACCTCAAGAAAAGGAAAGAAAGCATGGAGAGCGAACATTAGCACAGAAGACATCGATAATTTCTTCGAGAAATCAACAAAAGACGCTCTTACTGGCGGCTCTCTTGCCCATGTCGAAACCGACTCGCTCTTCTTCGTCGACAAATCCAAAGGTTCGCTTTTTATCCTTCTCCGTGATCTGATAACCAGACTCATTGCTTAACGGTTTCCAATTTTGATTATTGAATTTCACCACTAAATCCCCACTCATGCTGTTATGCTTTAGTTTAAGCTAGTCTAAGATATCATGTCTGTATTTTTGTTCGTCAATCTCTTTGCTCCTTTTTTAAATCAAGGGCGTTTCCCTATCCTGTTATTATTCTGTTTAATTATTGATTGCTTGTTTTGTCCCTAATCTCTGCCTTTTGTCGTTCACAGATCTTTCTGTGAAGCGGAAAATTGAGAAACACAGGGAGAAAGTGCTTCGTTGCGACAGTGTGCTGCATAAAAACCCTTTTGTTCAAGTGGTGCCATCATCTTCGCTGAAGAGATTGAAGAAAAATAATAAGAATAAGAAAGATTCTGAAGCAAAAGATGCGACTCAAGATGGTTCCAAGGTGAGCAATTGCGCGAGGATAGAGTTGTTATGATTTTATGCTCTTATGGATAGTATGGGATTGATTGTGTTTGTATTTTTTTTGTTCTAGGATGGTGCTGTTTCGGGTTCAGAGATGGCTGATATATGGGAAAAAGAAGGTGATTTGTAATGACCTGGTGTGGCTTTTCTTTTTTTTCCTGTTTTTCTGTCAGTTTGGCATTTGGAAATAATGAGTTTTGTGTTTGGTTCTTTCCGACACTCTTGCAGGCGAATGCGATGCCATAGCTAGAAAGGTACCTAATGCTTTTTATGATTTAACTTTCTGTGTGATTGGCTTTTATGCATGCCTGTTGATTTGCCACTGCCACATATTTCCTGTGACATATGATTTGAGAAGGAATGAATGTACTGTGCTGCTTCACTGTGTACAAGGGCGTCTTTCTATGAATTTGATTCTAGTGAATCCCATTTTGCTCCTTAGAAATGTAGAAACACATAAGCAGTACTCTATTTGATATTGGCACTGTCTGGATTTTTCCTTTTTATGAGGCCTTACTGTTATCTGATTGATGACAGATATCCAAACCTTCAGTTATTCCAGCTGTGGAAGTTGAGCCTCCAGGATGCTCATTCAATCCTTCATTTGAAGCTCATCAGGTAATTTGATCTGCATTAGTGATCACATGTATTTCCTATGTTGAACCTTCCAGATTCAAATGCTGTATTTCTTTGAATTCAATCCAGGATTCTTTGGCTCAAGCTGTTGCAACAGAAATGCAGAAAGTTTATCAAAATGAGCTGGGACCTCAGCCTGTCCCTTTAACTGTTCCTGGACAAGTAATTGATGAAGAAGATGTAAGTAACTCGTGTTCTATTTGCTTTTATTGTTCACTGTGAACATTGTGCGTGAACATGTTGCACTTTTGTATTTTGTGTGCCTTCTCTTAAAATACACACAATTTGTCAGATGTACTTTCTTGATGCGGATAATGGGAATGATGGTGATGACACCGATGAAGAGATCTTGAATGAGAATGAGGATTCTGCACAAGAGCAAAGGTCAGCTTATTTTAACCTTATATGACCATGGTTGGAATGATATATGTACATATCACAATCTTGCTCGCACAGATTATGCGGGCATGGATCTATATTATTGGGGTGCCTAGGATTATGTTCAATTATTATTAAATAATTGTAAATAAAAAAAATCTATTTAATAGAATTATCATGCTAGACGTAATTGAATTTATTTTGATTTCTTTTGCTCTCATTGTTCTTATGTGGATGATCGAGCTGAATGGTGGGAAAGGATTCATATAGCTGACCCAACTAGTTTTGATTGAGGCTCTTGTTGTTGCTTTTGTTTTCTAAATTTCCTTAGGCTAAGAAATTGGGTGGGTTTTACTAATATCCTCAATATTCAATCACATGACTTCTTTCTGTCTTAATGACCGTTGTGCAGGCCCACTCAAACAAAGAGGGTGACACGAGTTGAGTTGAATAAGAGAGCAAGGCGTAAAGAGCAGGAGAAAAAAGAAGCAGCAGTCAAGAAGAAACAGAAACTTTCCAAAGGAATTGACAGGTAGGAAAGCAGTTTTTTTTTATGTTGAGATAGGTGCTTTTCAAGTGAGATAGATTCCCATAAGGATATACTCTTACTGTTGTTTGGCTTCTTGATTTCAGCTTGCCAGATATCATTAAGGAAATAGCAAAAGAGGATGAGGAGAAGCATAAGAGAAACATCCGGAGAATAGTATCAAAGCAAGAAAGACTAAAGGCGCGTCCACCTCGCTTGGGAAGGCACAAGTATGTATGGTTTCATGTTAAAAATTTTATATTCTAGTGCTGGTTGGGAGAGCAAATAGATCAGTGAACTTTCTTTATTTTGTTTTTTCGGGACTCACTCAAGTTGGAGGTGTTAAGATGTTAAAGAAACATTTTATTTAGTTGGGGATCAAGAAAATTCGAAAGTTTAAGGTGTCTTATTAAATTGATTTGTGTCTCTATATCCACTTTTATCTGAGAATATTAATCTCAACCATTGCAAAACTAATTGCAACCGGTATTTCAGGTTTGAGCCTGCCCCTATTCAAGTACCGTTATCTGAAGAGATTACTGGATCCCTCCGTAAAATAAAGGTCATCTCATTTTTCTCTTCTGTTCTCTGTTTATTTATCAGATTTTTCATTTGCTTTAAGGTTGGATGGAAACTGAAGGAGATTATCTTTCCTCCTTTTGTTTTTGATTAAAGGGTTGCTGCACCTTAGTAAAGGATCGATTTAAAAGCCTGGAGAAAAGAGGACTGGTTGTTCCAACGGCCAAAACCAAAGCCAAAAGGTTAGTTTATGAGTTGCAGGATTGCATTTTGAGCAGCTTATGATTTCTCAAATGCACGTGCATCTTTTATATATCTTACTCAGATTGGTCTTTCCCTGTATGCCTGGCAGGCTCCATACTGTCCATTACTCTTCAAAAGAGTACAGATCATATGGCTTGTCTTGCTTGACAGATTATGGAGTTTGCCACTTCTTTTATTTGCAAAATTTTTAAGCTCTTTGTTCCAACGTTTTTATGCTTCCTATATTAAATGTCGATGTCTTATTGAATTGATCTGTTTCGTATTTCTGGACAGGAAGTAGAAAGTGGTGGTTTCATCGGTAGGGATTCCTTGGTAGCTTTTACCGAGGCTTAGCTGTACCTCATGGCATTAAAGTACGAGAAGAAAGCGACCATTTGAAGACGAAGGGATAGGCTTCACATCCTGATACTGAAGATTTTGGCCTATGTTATTGAGTTTATTACTACTTTCAAGCAAATTTTGACTTACTTTCAGACAGAGTCATGTACCAAGTTAAATTGTTCTGCGTTTGCCTTTTATTGAAGAAATAGATTATTTATAATCGAAGCAAGAGAATGCAGTTTAGTTTGTTATTTATTTATTTTTTCTTTTCACATTGCAATACCTTCCAAGCGCGATTGAGCTGTTGGATGATAATTCCCCACGGTTGCTCATCATCATCGCTATTGGAACTAGGGTTTTTTCTCCTTTTCACTATCCTTCAATCGTGAAGATGGAACCTTCCCCCCCTTCTTTATTCTTCTGAAAAAAATAATAACTATAATCTAACTTTTTAGGGAAAAAGAAGTGGGATTTAAAGAGCATTTTAGAAATTACAAGAGATTGAAATATCTATGAACTTCACCTCGAAGGGCAACGAGATTTATGACACCCTGAAATTGTCCTGCTGCTGCTTTGCGGTTTTTACTTTTGATTTGATTCAAAAGTGAATAAATAACTTCAGGTATAGAACAAATAATCTTTCGAGAAAAAAAATATTTATCTTAAAAAGGAGTATCTGAAGTTCTGCAGACGACGCCGTAGGATCATGATCGCTAGATTTAGTCGATTAATCTCTTCTACTAGGCCATTTCATATATAAACATATATATTTTATTTTTATTTCACTTAACCAGGTGAGACGCTGTCGCAGTGGGCAGCAAAAAAGAAAAAAACACAGAGAGGACCTGCCTGTGCCTGGGTTTTGATTGAGAGAAGTGGAGAGGTCTCTCACACCCACTAGCAGCAGCAGCATCATGCGCGCGCTTAAGAACGTAATGCTTTCCTTCTTCTTAAAAAATCAAATCTCATGTCGTTCAGTCAATCAAACTATTTATTTCGTTATTTTCTAATACTGTGGTGCAGTATTTGTTTCGTTTTAATCCTCGAAATGTTCCATCTCGCCACTTCTCATCATCCCCATCACCATTCAGTAAAAGAGGTCTTCTTTCTCTCCCTCATTTTTGTTATGGTTAATTATTATTATTATTTTTATTATTTAGTTAGTTAGTTACAAGTATTAATGGGTAATTCTAAATTTGCAGATGAGCTATCCATTGAAGAAGATGCTGAGAGGAAAATTGGATGGTTGCTGAAATCAATCTTTGTCGGGACCGCAGCCTTTGTTGGTTATCAGTTCTTTCCTTACATGGGTATGCCAAACACAGTGCTGGTTTGGCCTTTTGTTTTCAATATTCATAGATTTGACATTGTTTGCTTGCTTCCTCTTTACAGGAGATAATATGTTGCGACAGTCGGTTTCGCTTTTGCACGTTAAAGATCCCTTCTTTAAAAGAAGTGGAGCTTCTAGACTAGCCCGTTTCGCCGTTGATGGTAACCACCTCTTTCAATTGTTACTCTGAAAGAGTTCTTGTCTATAAATTACTAGCTGCTTGTTTTAAGTTGATGTGGGTTGTGATTGTGGACCTTTTTTCATCTCTTGTAATTAAAGTTCAAGCATTTGGTGATGTGTTGGTTTGTTCCTGTAAATCCACTGATTGCATCTTCTGAAATCTGTATCGAATATTTCTATTAGACCCTTCTTTTCTCATGACTGTTGTAATTGAGTGTTTTTGCTGGGTTTAAACGAAGGAAATTCCATGATTTTTAGAAGTGGTGACCCATAGTGAAGTAGTGAACTACCGGATGTCTGGTTTAGATTGAATTAGCTTGGCATGAGGGATGTGGTTTGAAGATATTTCCTTTTTATTTACAAATTCTCGCGTGTATGCCCTACTTATTCTTCTTCTTGATTCTAGATGAAAGAAGGATGAAAATAGTGGAGATAGGTGGGGCTCAAGAGTTGTTGATCATGCTGGAAGCTGCAAAAGAAGACCGCACCAGGAAAGCAGCTTTGAAAGCTCTTGCTGCCCTCTCACAGTCAGGTTACATCAAAATGTTTGCGTTCATTGGATTGTACTTTATATTCCTTTTTCTTATGGATCTCAGATATTGATATCAAATCATAAATCATGGATACTTTTTTTCTAGCAACATAAAAATTTGATTTACCAATAAAAGGAAATGACTGTGGTTGATGAACAAAAGCAGGTTAAGAACACAAATTGGAGTTCATGTTTCCAATATAAGACATGTTTAAAACAATAAAGAATATTGCACTCTTAAATCCTTTAGATTTTTCTAATCTCGACTCCTTGTTTTGAGGATTTTTAAATTCCTTTAGGTGTGATTTTTTATGGGCTCAATTTACATATTTGAGTGTTCAAGCACGTTGCAACGTCCATAAATGTAAATGACAGCACAATTGCTGCCAAGAGATACTGAAACTTAGCACTTACGTTTTGGAACTGCAGATGAAGCTCTAGGAGCTTTACACCTTGCTGGGGCAATATCGGTGATTAAGTCTATCCCAGATTCCTCTGAGGAAGCAGAAATTGAGAAATTCAAGGCTAGCTTGCTGAAGAGGTTCCAGGATCTGAAATATGAGAACTCATCTTAAGTCATTTGTTCAAGGTATTAAACCTTCCCATTGTAGGCTTGAAGTGCGGCCAGGTCAAACAGTCATTTTGATATCTTGGAGATATTAGAATTTACAAGGAATGAAAACACAGTGCATCCTTTTTTAATGTAATACAAACTTAAATTTTTTCTCGCGCCAACTTTTTTCCCCTTTGATAACCATGTTTTTAATGCTATGAATCAAAGGGCTCACGTATCATGAGCTTATGGAGTCGCTAGCAAATAGTTCTGCGCATTTGTAATTGCATTCATAAGGCTGTGTTTTACATTGAGTAGCTTAGTTTGGTTTGCCAGGCAAGTAGTACTCAGCACAGGTCCCCCAACTATTTTGTGTGAACTGTTCGATGTGCTCGCCAGAAATGGGTATGTTCATTGGTGCTGGAGTTATGCATGGGCGTGGACAGGCGCCCTGTTGGACCTTTTCTCTATGGAGAGTTTATGAAAATACCTTAAACAAATTCAGCTGTCGTCGTCAACCCAGCGATTCAGATGGTAAAATGGAAGTATCATGCTAGTCTTGTTCTTTTATCAATTAACCCTGTATGGTTCAGGATTCTTTGCAAGTTCACGCATTATCAAATGCACTTCGGCCTTTGTTCCAATCTGGTAGAATTTGGAAAGCTCTGATTAAGCCCTCTTCCTTTGTGTGTGTAAAATTTTCTTCCAACTTCCTTTTGTCATATGAAATCTTTCTTTCTTTCTTTCACAATGATGTATGAATGTGATTCAAGAATGTTTGGATTAACATCTTACCCGGCCCTGTTCTTAAATCCTGGGTCAATGCTCTCTCACATTTCAAGCCAGGAGTTGTAATGAATCAAATGACGCAATCTCATATTATTTTTCAACGCGAACTTGATCTTGTGCTGGATTATCTGATCTTGATCTTGTGTCGTCTGCTTGAATTCAGAAGCTTCAAAGAGCAAAGATAAAAACTCTTAATTTTAGATGCAACTTCACATTTCTACATGTCCTCCGCTAGAAGTCCATGAAATTGTTAATTTCCTTGAAGTGTGGATCACCACCCAAAAACATATTCATGGACAGAATTTTCCCCATCTTTTAGCTCCAGAAGCCACATCCTATTTAACTCGAACAAGCCATCGTCCAATTTTTCTCAACAGGTTCAATGAACGTCCAATCTCAAATATTCATTTTCTCAACATTCTAGTCACTCTCCTTAACCGAAGAATCTGTGTGTGATCCCTCATTGAATTCCATATTTTCTGGGAAGTTGAGCATTGCCACACTATTCTCACCATGATCCTCTAATAAACTACTAGTTCTTTTGCCGGATGAAATTAAAACTTAGACCGTGTAGATTTCAACATAATTATGCCTTAAAAAAAAAGGATGAAAAAATAAACTTACCCACACGCCTGAACAAGACCAGTTGAAGCATAACAAAAATAACAACGAAGAGGAGCGCAAAAGCACGAGAATTCCAAACCATTCTTGCAACACACCCAAATGCATTGATCCATCATGGACATTTCCGGACGGTACATCCCCTGGCAAAAATGGTAATTGTATTATGAGCTCTACAATTCACTTGCCATATAAATAGCACTGTTCTATTTAATGAGCTAATCAAAGGGCTGTTCATTATTGAAATTCAAGGGCAGAAGGCCTAATTAACAGAGCTGACAAACAAATCCCAGTATTAATCACTTCCGTAACTAAAACAAGACATAAATTACAACCAAGTTCCATGCATGAATATATACACTTACCGATAATAATCAAATAAATAATCAAGCACCCAGGAATAGTGATCATGACACATCCTTGCACAGACACGGATCCTACTCTCCCAAAAGCCTCCCACATGACACCAGCATATGTTGTTGTATCCTCGGAATGTGTATATCTCAACAAGAAATCCACAGAAATATCAACCAGCCAAGCAATGATCGTAAATTCGTAATCAACAGAAAAGCAGC
>Ga0325404_1008342_pt1 | contig 10673 bp, 6 predicted proteins | sample PopdelMetagenome_18_FD_205664 | JGI IMG/M metagenome (GOLD analysis project Ga0325404, IMG submission 205664) | Populus deltoides microbial communities from Bellville, Georgia, United States - Xylem-Control-R1 | ecosystem: Host-associated > Plants > Phyllosphere > Stem > Wood/Secondary xylem...
TCAAATTCTAATACCAAACAAGTGACTGAAAATTGCAGAAGCCCTATATCCTTTCTTAGAACTGGTTTAATCTTTAACTTATTGTTGCATTTTCATGGGCTGTTTTTTCTGGTTGTGATGCAGGAGAATTTTTTCTGAAGTGCAACCTTATATTAACGGATATAATTTTCGATCTGATTGTTGGATTCAACTAAAATTTTGCTAGAAGATTCTATAGGCCTTATTTGCTATTGGTTTGAAAATTTTGTAGCCACTCAAGTTCAGGAAGGCTTTCAAATAAGGCTTAAAAGTTATTATTTAGGATTTACCATATTTTCCTAGTTAATTTAGGATTATTTTTTCTATTTTATTTAGAACTCTTTTGAGTGTAATATTGAGTGTTGATTAAAAAATTATTGAGTAATAAAACTTCAAGTTGAGGTTCTTGTGTAAAAACCCTATTCAGCTTTAATTCTATTCTTATTTTTGCTTGGCTTCTTGTTTGTGTTTTCATCTGCGTCAGGTTGTCACTTTACTGATGATTTAAACTGCTGCAGGTACAAGTTATTGTTAACGAGCTTGAAGCAATGACAGCCCACATACCATTATATCATTTGTTGTGGGGGTAGAGAGGTAAATTGCTTCATATTAAGCGTTGATCTTGTTTGTGCATGCAACTTTGAGAATAAGATTGGCATTCTTGCTTATAATGTGAATTTGAAGATTTTATTCTGATTTCCTTTGGTCTTGTAAAGCGAGAAGGATAAGCGCTCAAGTTTGAATCCCACCTCTAATTGTCAATTCATTGATAATCTCTTTAAAAAAGAGAACATGAATAATCACATTCGGTTGCAATGAGTTGAGTGTCTTATGATATGATCAAATATAGTGGTGAAGAGATATTCCTATAGAGTAGTGATTCATTATTGGTGAAAGAGTGAGTTCACATACCATGCTTCTCAATAACTGAAGTGTACCTAAACGCATGCCACTTTGCTGGTGGATTATATAAGAGAGGTATTATTAGGTGTGTAAAAAGGGTTTGTATTAACAATTAAGTCAAGATGCATCTCTGATTTTGAAAGTTAATGAAAATTCTGTTTGATTGGTTTTACCATCTGTTATCGTGAGTTTCCTATCGAAGTGTTTGAACAGGATTAGCAATGGAGCATGTGTGCTGGAATTGGAATTAGTCCACTAAGCCCAACATAGCTGTCCTGCTATGATGCCTTGTTCTAACTATATGCTAGGCTTCGGTTTTGGGCTTTCTTGATTTCTAGTGCAATTATGATTTTGATAGGTCAAATCAGACAATTTTATTAGCATTATTGCTCAGCACCATTACAGCTTTTATGGTCTGCCTGATATCAGACTTTCATTGATTGTATAATATTCACAATTATCATTTCATGAGATCCTAGCTAGATGATTGATTAAAGATTTTTAATTTAATTCTTGCTGTAGGTTTGTCTTCAATGAACTAACAAGTCATGATGTGATGATACATGTCATATCAAACTTCCTGATTATGGTTTGATCATCAAGTACTCATCATTTCATGAAACCCATAGGCTTCATAGCATATATGATTTTTGTATCCAATGATCTTGTTGCATTTGTGTCTCTGTTAACAATATATTCACCAAAGGATGGCTTGCTTACATAAGTAAAACTATAATGATTTTATACAGAAAAAAAATAATATTTAGCTTAAACGTGCCTTGTATGAGTTGTCTGGTCAAGCATGCCTCTAACTATTCTTTCATTTTCTATGCAAGCAAAGAAAAGAACAGGATATGAACCCTACAAGCCCTGCCAGCTGGGGAACCACCTTATAATTACAACAGTTTGAGGTAGGAGTTTTCTTCTAAACCTTGTCTGTGTCTCTAGCAACTTGCATGTGTGGACCCACCTTATAATTGCATGTGTGGTGATGAGACGATAGGGTAGGGATGACTGAAAATGAGAAAAAAAGGATCTATCTCCTAAATTCTTAATGATACTGTACTAGACAATGGTTATGATTGAACCAACCTAGAGAGCGTCTGTTTCAATACATCCCTCCTTGCATGCATAACTATAGATATCGCATCTTCACCTCCTTCCCATTTTATACATTGTAGCAAAACTGGGCAAGAGTAATTTACTTATATTGGACTATGGTGTACGCATAAAAGGGTGGTTTTAGTCGTCATGTTCAAATTTTTATCCTACCTTCATTTGTGAGATACCATGTTGTCTTGTCCTTCATTGCCTCCAGCCGGATAGTTTTTCCTTTGTTATCTCGTACCATCCAGTGTCTCACTAGCATGGACAAAACTGCTAAAAGTGGTGCTTATAATGTTGAAAAAAAGCAGAGCTAGCAAAAATGAACATTTCTGTGATATGATGTGATGGTTTTTGTGCCCCTTTATGAGCCTTGACAAAGCAAATAAGATGGTTTTTTGTTTAGTCACACCGGTTGATTCTTCAAATTTGATGGAGTGGAAATTTTCGTTGAGATATCAATGATTGGAGGTGCGCATGTTTAGTCCATTTTTTCTGCCACGTCACTTTGTACAAATCTCAGTGGAAGAAGTAACATGTTGAAGCTTTTTTCTTCATTCTTCAAAACTTTAATGAGTGGAAATTAAACATGATAGAGAAATCAATGATTGGCATTTGATGTCTATCAAAAAGTTTATTATGACTTGATGCAAGCAGATAATGAACCCTCACCCATATGATACTGTAGTATTTTTTACGTTAAATCCTGTATCAAATTAAGAAATAAAATCTCTTTATAGTTGAGTTTTATATATATATATATATATATATATATATATATATATATATATATATATCAAATTCGATATTTGAATTTAGTGATCATTTGGCATGTAATTAGTAATATAATTAACAAAACAGCAGGGTGATTAAGAAAAGTAATGATTGTGAGAGAAAGGGATGCTATGACAAGGATAGTCTATGTGCTGTACGCACGCGTTGTCACAGCTGATGCTGACATTGTAAAGATGGCCCAAACTAATTTTTTAGACTTTTATGGAGCCCTTTCTACCATCTGAAGCGCGCCGTATGGAGACAAGAAGGTCCCCTCTAATATTGATAGATAAAATGTGGAGTTGGTGATGGCAATTTTACGCAGTCCATCGACTATCCATAATGTGTATAGTTGGACTAAATTATGTACATAAACCCCGATCATATTCATAATCATAATTCTCTTTAAAAATCTCAAGTTATGATCCACTTGGAACAAAATATATACCAAGTTCAAAACATTTTCTAAATATTGTTGATAAAGGAAGAGGAATGAGGTTATAACAAGCAACAAAAAGAGGTAATAAGAAAAGTGACGATGGTAGGCGAGATGGATGCCAAAAGTGTTCAGGGTGGGTAGTGGTGTTTAAAGAAACTGACCTGTATTTAATTTATTAAAATTAGATAATATAGGTATTACAGATGATAATGGTACAAAAAACCCAAGAAATAAATATCATTAGTTGGGTGGCGGGTTAGGATTTTTGAAACCCGCTTAATCAAACCCAACTCATCTGGTTTTTATATTTGAAACTATAGTCTTCTCTTCTTTAAAATGAAAAAAAGACATTTGAAAAATGAATATAAAATTGGCATTTGAAAAAACATTTGATAAGATATATATATATATATATATATATATATATATATATATATATATATATATATATATATATATATATAATCCCTTTATTCTTTGACCTAACTCTAATGGCAATTGATGCTCACAAAATCAAATAGAAGAAATTGGGTCACTCTAGAACATATAAAAATAGTCAAGTTATGATTAATTTAGTGTTCCTGTTTGTGTTTTTTTTTTTAATTCATATTAGTATGATGAAGTTGTTAAGGAGTGAATTTTTTTGCTTTTATGTTACTATTTATGTATTTTTTAAGTCAAATACCGAGCCCAAGCATGTATGGGTCTGGTGATTTGCCAATCCTAGCTCCCCTAAGCTTAACCAAGTGCTGAGCGCGCGCGCGCGCGCACACACACACACATATATATATATATATTTTTTTTTTCTTTGATAAAGTCAGAGATATTCTTCCATTTGATAAAGTCAGATATATTTTTCCTGTGAACAAAGTCAGAGATATTTTCTCTTTGATTAAGTCAGATATATTTTTCTCTTTGATAGAGAAGAGGTTGGAATGCGATCAAGAAAAAAGTGAGGATGAGCTATAAAGATCCATTGAATCCTTAGAAGAAAGGGCTTTCAATCACCATTCTCTATTGCATATTTATTTTCAGAGTCTCTCTGTAAAATATCACTGTCATTTTATCTAAAAAAGATACTTACTTAAGCATTAAAGAGTCCTAAACTTCACCAAAAAGGACCTTTTATAGGTATCGGCCACTAGTCACCAGCCATCTTAGATAGGGAGAATGAATATGATTGCTAGAACCAAGAGATTAACTGATTATCCAACACATAAATTTTGTTTTCAAGCTACATGAATTTTTTGGGACATCATCAATAGCACATTATGTAAGAAGCGATCAAAAAGCCATTGATAGTTCTTCTAAAAGTGGTTTATTGACGTCCCCACTCACTATCAAAGGAAGATAACCAAAACACTTCTATAATAGGACATGTCACTTACCTTTCTATAGTTGTTGGCACTTCTGTTCCATTAGAGCTTTAACAACTCTTTAATAATAAGGAAAGGTTATGTAACAATTTGATTGCCCTAAGTTAATATGGTTTTTCTACTTGTCTTTGGGCTTAATGAGACAACCAAATTTAGGCTAGGAATTTGCTAACTTCATGAATGTAGATAGAGCCTAGAGATTTGAGAAAGCTTTCAATAAGCATAAGTGAAATGTTGGTTCAAATTATAAAACATGTGAAGTCTGTTTGTCAACCATTCAGAAGATATCTATTGGAGAAACTCTATTCTCTCTTTTATGTGGAGCTAAGACTATGATCTCAACAGAAATTCCATTAAAACAATTATGCCTCAAAAGACAATAAAAATGTACTATGGTCAATGACTAGGAATGTAAGTTTCTTGTATATGAATTAAATTATTCATCGTAACAATGTCTTTTTTTTAAGTGATATCCAGGGCAACAACCACATAATCTTTCAAGGATGAGATGAACTCAATCTCCCTAGTGTAATTGCACATTTTACCTTGGAAAAGATGGATCCGAAGCCTTCCTAGTGTGATTGCAAAACTCTCCAAGGATGAGATTGACAAGATAACTCTCTAGGTCAACAACAACACAACCTTTCAAGGATGGGATGAACTCAACCTTCCTAATGCAATTGCACAATTTATCTTGGAAGAGATCAACTTAGTATTCATAGTGTAACTGCATAATTTACCTTGGAAGGGATGAATTTGATGCCTCTCTAATACAATTACACAATTCTCCAAGGATAAGATTGACACGACATCCTTCTAGGGCAACGACTATACAACCTTCCCCAAGGATGGGATAAACTCAGTCTTCCTAGTGCAATTGTATAATTTACCTTGGAAGGGATGTATCTGAAACCTCCCTAGTGCGATTGCAAAACTCTTTAATAATAAGATTGACATGACATCTCTTTAGGGTAACAACCATATAACCTTCTAAAGATGGGATGAACTAAGTCTTCCTAGTGCAATTGCACAATTTATCTTAGAAGTGATGGGTCTAAAGCCTTCTTAGTGTGATTGGATAACTCTCTAAGGATGAAATTGACACGATATCTCTCTGAGGCAACGACCTCCTAACCTTCCAAGGATGTGATGGACTAACTCTCTTTAGTACGAGTGCACAAGTTACCTTGGAAGGGATCAACTCAATCTATCTAGTGTGATTGCACAAGTTATTTTGGAAGGAATTGACAAGATCATCCTAGTGCTATAACACATTTCTCTAAGAATAGGGTAAACTACCTTAACAACGATGTTTTGCCTACGAACAACAACACCAATCCCCTCCTCCTGCCTAGTGGCTTTTCAGCGATCCACTACAAAATTTATCTGAATTAACAAGAATATACCTGAAACCAAGATTTTCTCTTGGTTCTAGGCAGGGAGCAGGTCCCTTCTAAATCTTGATTAAGGTTAGATAATTTAAAATTCAAATTTGATAAATGTTTTTCTAAGTAAAAGTGTTTAACCTATAAAAAATTTCAAAGTTTTTTCTAAGGGTTTTGAACCCTGTATAAAATGTTTACTATGGGTGTAAGATTCATACACACGAGTAAATAGAGAAATGAATAAGAATAAAAAATTTATTAAATAAAAATATTACATGGATAAACCTCACAAAACCAGGGGTAGTAAATTAATAAGGGGAGATGGGGAAAGGAATCTTAAATATCTAGCTCGAGCTTCTAAGTTAGATATTCTCCATGTTGAGCAGCAATAACCCTGATAGAAAACACATATGTAAAGTCAGGCATAAAGACTGGATGAAAGGTGGTACTAAAATCCATCTATATTGGACATGGAAGGGAATATTTAGTCCCCAACTGTCCCAATCAAAGTTGCACACCCTCAAAAAAATTCATGAAACTCCCTAAGAGAGTTCCTTAAAGCCTCCATCTAAACTCGAGAACTCTGGGCTTCTTCCCCAGTAGTAAAAAGCTCAGCTCTCAAATCATCTTGGATGGTCTTCGCCTTAAGAATCTCCCACTTTAGAGAATCCACGTGGTTATAGGTGGCCTAAAGCAGCTTGTTATTGGAGCCCAACTAAAGAATAATGCCTTGTGTTTGTTTCTTCAATGTTGAATAAGCCACAGTGAGGCTCTTCGATTTGACCCCTATAATAACCTTTTTTTTTAGCTGCTTGAAGGCAGTTTGGTTCACCTTGTTTGTGGTGATGGCCTTCCTTACATGATTCTTTTTGATCACCCAACACATCTTAGAATGAACGCATATCATGAAAGTCTTCTAAAAAAAATGTTAGGAAGAATAGTCACAAAACTAAATAAAGGATAAACGTAAAGGTTCCTTACATAAAACATCATTTGACTAGTTAAATCCAAATGACAGTTATAACTTTCATTAGATGTCATTGAGATGTCTGTTAGGATGGTGATAATCTTTTTCAATAGTCTCACCACCTCAAGGCCAACCTTCTCAATACATGACCTGGTGCCAATAACATCCTTCACAAGCTGCCGAGTAGAAGGTGGGGAAATTGAAGGGAGCTCAACCAAAGATGAGGTTGGTGAAAACATCTTTAAACTCATTTTCTTTAAGAACAACCCGAGTAGAAGGCCTAGTTGATGCAGCCTCTGCCGACAAAGCGAAAAGTTGAGGCAGAGGAAATGCCACCATAAAAACCTTTACAATCAAGACTAAAACATTAGGCTCCACATGGGTGGAGACCTTCATCCTCTAAACAACTGATGACAGTGCTCGTGATCACTTCAAGGAGGGTCAAATCTACTTGACCCTTGAATGAGGAGTATGACTTCCCTGACTTCATTTTCTACAGGAGTTCTGACTTCCACTATTGTTTCCTTAGGAACATAGCTATTAGGAACAGAAAGTTCATTAACAATGATGGGGAAATCCTTCATCACTTCTTTAGCCCTGCCTTCAACCGTGATAAGAGATGAAGACTTATTTGGTGAACTCTCTTATGCAAATCTTTGATAAAGTTCCTCCCTCTTCTTCAGCTATTATCCCCGCATAAAAAAAGAAGAAGTTAGTAATAAACATAGTACCAAAATGATAAAAGAATAAGGAACCTGCATACTTTGCAAAACGGCCTGATAATATCATTTAGTCATCCTATTAACTTCATACTCAGTTGAGTCAAGGCTAACACAACACAGGTTTTTTCCTTGTCCGAGCTTAGATGAGGCCTGTAATTTACATCTGGGAAGGATCCCTTTAATAATGAGAACAACCCCAGATTTACTACATTCCACCTCTAGGGTTGATTGGCCCACAATACCTCACCGTCAACTATCTCCCCCTTCATTTTTTGACACGTACAGGCTTCTCACATAGAGTTCCTTCATAGTTCCTATAGGTCTGTTGGAAAATGTGAAAAACCAATACATGTCGTTGCTAGCAACCAAATGATAGCAACTTCTAAAGACAATGATTATAGACTTGATTCCAATAAGCCCATAAAACTTATCAAAGGTAGATAAAGTGATCTCTCTATTTGGATGTTGTTGGCATGGACTTGATTAATAGTATCTGAACACTTCCCTCACAAATCCTTAAAGAGGGAAAGATTACCCCATCACATACATGCAAAAAGAGGTTGTAATCTCAAAATAACCCTAGACATAGCCCATGGTCTCCCGACTACTACGCTCAGCCTGGTCAGGTATTTGAGTTGTGTTCTCCCCTAGTTGAAGGTGAGAAACGAACTCTATAACCTTCACACCTAGAGTGTTAGGAATGTCGTCCTCAGAGGTTTAAGGTAGCCTCTCTTCTATTAGGATTCCTTGGTAATGGCAAAGTTAGAGACATTCTTCTATCTGATAAAGTCAAATATATTTTTTCTCTAACAAAGAGAGATATATTTTCCCTCTAATTAAGTCAAAGATATTTTTATCTTTGATATAGAAGATGTTGGAATGCAATCAAGAAAAAAATGAGGATGGGCTATAAAGATCAATTGGATCTTTAGAAGAGAGGGCTTTCAATCTCCATTCTCTACTGCATATTTATTTTCAAAATCTCTCTAAAATATCATTGCCTTTTCTCTAAAAATATATATTTAAGTATAAGAGAATCCCCAACTTCATCAAAGAAGATCTTTTACAGGTATCAGACACCAGACACCAATTATCTTGAATATAGAGAATGAATTTGATTGCTAGAACCAAGAAATTAACCGATTAATCAACACATAAGCTTTGTTTTCAAGCTACTTGGATTTTTTAGGATATCATCAGTACCAAACACTACCTGAGTGTTTGTTTAGTGGCTGTTATAGCTATATTTTAGGATTTTTATAAGTTTGTTTTGATGGCTATTCTAGCTATTATGAGTACGTTTTAGTGGATGTTGCCGGTATGGGTGTTGTTCATGAAGGAATTGTTTGTGGAAACTTTAAGAGGCAAAGTTGGTCTCTTTCCATTCTATAGTCCATTTGGTTGCCTTCGAATGAAATTGTCTTCAATGGAGCTCGATCTTCAAATAAGCAGTTCGAGATAATCATTCTTTGTCTTACCACTTGGCGTTGATGTATGTTCACAGGTTTCCAATACAGTGCTGAAGACCTTTTAGGCCATCGAGAACCAATTTCATGAATTCACCTTCTGTCAATATGCTTAAATGCATTACAAAATTAAGGATCATCTATCGGCAAGCTAAGGTTGGCAGGTTTAGGTGGTTTACTACCTTCCCAACTCGCTTGGCACAGATGCATGTACGCAACTTCTATTGGAACAAAGGACTCCAGTGAGGCTGAACTTTCGGCAATCAACAAAGTTCTGCAACTGTGCAGAGGACTCGATGTTTTGGGCATCGAAGTTCTTGTCAAATCAGATTCAACAGTTGCAGAACTTTGTTTGCGTACATGCATCTGAATATGGAGGTAATATCAGATGCATAAATGAGTCCTGAAGCAACCTATGACATGTTCAATCTCTTCGATCTAACAACAGAGAGGATTCTTTAGCAAATTAAGGTGTCTTGAGAAAGGAGTTGCTAATCACTAGGTTTTAAGATCCCAAAACCTTCTAAACAGGCTTCCTTATCCTTGATGGCTATTAGCCATTCCTCTGTCTTTGAAGTTTGTTGCTCTATATGCTTATCACAGAAAAAAATTAAAAAAAACAAAAAACTAGGCAATACTTTGTATATAAATTAGTATAACAGATTGTTATATTCCAGATTTTCTTTGATCTTTCAACTTATTTTCTTTCTGAATCTTAACAGCCTGAACTTGTGAAATGGCAGCTAACATATGCATCATTTGAACTCTCTGGAGGAATATACCTGTTAGTCGCTCCATGAAAAATCAAGGAACTAGAAATCCATTTTTTTGCTTGGTTGGTACTGGGTCGAGTTTCATTTCTTCTCTGCTCAAATCCGTCCAGCACTACGTAGCAAAACCTTCTACAATGCACACACAAGTTTTAGGATTAATGGAGCTCAACGCTTTACAGAATCACCGATAATGTGAAGTGGTGTGTCTTGTTGTTCAGTTCTCCGAAAAAAGTAAATGTCAAATATTAAGCATAGGACTCTAGTTCCAAGCTCCAAAACATCGCAAAGCTCGGATGTATAAGAAGAGAGGGATTGAAGCAACACCATTCAATTTTTGCAGGATTAATTTTAAGATCCTATATCACAAATTACATTGCAGTTACAAAATATACTCAAACAACTAGGTAAAACATGGTAGCAATCCACAATAACTTTTTTTTTTTCAATTGCAGTATTCTATACTTGAATTAATGACCAATTAATTAAAATTTATTAAGGAAAAAAAAAACATTCAATTAAAAGGATATCAAAGTGTAAATCAAAGAGGAATACCATGGTCAATCTCAAGTTTACTAAAAAAAGTTATGTTTAGTCCACCTGCCTTTTCTTTCTTGCTCTATAATTCCTATAGTTATTTTAATTTTTATTTTAATTTAAAAGTTTATTTTCTTAACATTTCATTCTGAGTTTGAGAGAGAATAAAAAATTACTAAAAATCAAATAAAAATATTTATCTAGTCTCGATT
>Ga0325404_1008343_pt1 | contig 10672 bp, 8 predicted proteins | sample PopdelMetagenome_18_FD_205664 | JGI IMG/M metagenome (GOLD analysis project Ga0325404, IMG submission 205664) | Populus deltoides microbial communities from Bellville, Georgia, United States - Xylem-Control-R1 | ecosystem: Host-associated > Plants > Phyllosphere > Stem > Wood/Secondary xylem...
TATATATATATATATGGGTCAAGTGAGTTGTCAAATTTAATACAATTGGGCTCAATTACACGCCGATGCCAAATACATATAGGCATGGCAAACTGTCATGCTCACCACCCCTTATGCTTTACATCATTCAAATTCCAAATAAGTATGAAACTGACGATCATTATGGATTTCATGCTGGACATGAGGTATTATTTGTTTATTTTTATAACTTTTTATATTAAATGTTAAAATTCAAGAAAAATTATCTCGCTATATCCTAAATGTATAAAGGTCTTCAAATTGTTCACCATATTTTCACAATACATTATTATTGCATGAGAAATGTTCATTACTTGTTAATATTATGTAAGAAATATCAACTTCTCGTCAATACTATCATAAAAAAATGATACTCTAACCACCTAATTTAAACAACTCGTACAGGAGGCCGTGTATATCACTAAATTACCTGGGTAAATAATTCATAATTTATATTCACAAGTACCAATGATTAAATTCTTGTAGTATTTATCATAAAAAAAAAAAACACTCTTATAACCTAGTATTTTATCTATTGCAACTTTTTACTAAATATAATTGATTTTATTATCGAAAAATTCTTAACCCAATTAGAAATAACTGTCTCAAGGGTGCTAGGCTTTCTATCACCATCCATTAAACTTTTGAACCCCAAATAAAAAAATATTAACATAATTAAGTGATTATCGACTATCTACACACCAAAAATCTCATCCTCAAGCAGACTGAGCTATCAAACTCCAACAACACCGTGGATGGATTACTCCAGAGCATGTCAAGACAGACCACACAGCACACACGTTGAACAACACATTCAAAAATTTATATTCCATTTCACCTCTCATCTGTGTTTTATTGTTATTTTTTTTAATTATCCACACATTAATTTAATGTCAGGTAGTCGTACGAGTTTCACGAGAAATATCAATTAAATCATATACAGATGCAACTAATCATATTAATTTTACTTTACTAAAATATGCATTACAATTATAGTTTTCCTGATCAGAGATCATGATTTCCTATTGATTTCGATGCCATTCCTTTTCAAGTGATAAATTTAAAAATCCTAAAAATAAGGGTACTATTAAAAACGCTATCAACTACAAGGTCAAAAACAGAACATTCTTGAATCTACAGGACCAAAAATATTATTTACCCTCCACCACAACATCACACGTGTCACATATAAACAACGGTTTCACAAAAATCAAGAGAACCCATCCACAACCAAAGCAAAAACTTTCAAAATCCCCGATAAGAGGGAAATCGAAAACAAAAAGGCGGCAAACATGAAAAAAAGAACCAGCAAGGAAATCAAATCCACCTCTAGGAATTACAAAACAACAAACTCCCTCTCTCTCTCTTGCTCCGCCACCCACTCAAAGAGAGTATTTCCGTGTCTCGATTGACGATCGTGCTTTCACTTCACGGGGACGCAAACTCGATCTTCGAACTCGATCGCTCACTCAAATTTCTCCGATTCTAAACCCTGACTCTTCGTTTCTCTGTTTTTGAGATCGACGTATTCTTCTTCTTGTTTTCATTGCAGAAAAAAACAGCGAAAACAAGTTGCCGTTACTAAGAATTTAAGCGCAATTGATTTTAACTCCTGATTTCAGTTGTATTTTGATTATCGAGCACGATTTCTGCTGCTGCTGCTTATCTGATTTTGATTGCGATTTATTCTCGATGCTGCTGTTGATTTTTTTTGTTTTTTAAAATCCTGAGCGTGTGTCTGTTTGGTTGCAGAGAAACAAGCGATTATATTGACGGTGCTGGAATCGATCGAGCTAAGTGTTTTAGCTTAATTTGAACTATAGAGTATGATTTCTGCTGCTGCTGCTTATCTTTTTTTTTTTGTTACGATTTATTCTCGTTGCTGCTGTTGATTTTATGTGTTTTTAAAATCTCGAGCGTGTGTTTGTTTGGTTGTAGAACGATTTATTCTCGTCGCTGTTGTTGATTTTATGTGTTTTTAAAATCTCGAGCGTGTGTTTGTTTGGTTGTAGAACGATTTATTCTCGTCGCTGTTGTTGATTTTATGTGTTTTTTAAATCTTGAGCGTGTGTTTGTCTGGTTGTAGAAAAACAAACGATTATACTGACCGAGCTAAGTGTTTTAGCTTAATTTAAGTTATCGAGTATGATTTCTTCGTGCTGTGTCTTTTGAATTTATAAGAAGTTAATATTAGCAAGTGTCTAAGCAGAACGATAGTTTAGGTTTTGCCTTTTTCTTAGAAATTTGTGTTTGTGGAATGCTTGCGTGTTTTTGATATGTTCTTGATTGATTTGATGGATTGTTTGAAGTAGGTGTATTGGTCTGTTAATCTAATGAATTAATTGTGTCTGGCTTAGCTATGAACAGCTGAACGCAGAGGATTATAATTTGCTTCTGTTTTCTGAGCAAGTGAATCAGGTTCATTGTTAACTGATTGGATGAATTTGAGTACCAGTTGTTTAGCAATACAAGTGTCTTTGAAATTGGGTCTTAAAATTGAGATTTGATTCCCATAAATTCTAGAGTCTTCAAGTGCTTAATCGATGGATGTTCGTGAGTTCGGTATGTTTTTGAAAGGCCAATTAATAAATACCCTTTTATTGTCTTCGCGGGAAAGGGGTGGTTGATATCGATTACTTATTGAATAATGGCTCAATTTTGAGCATGATTCGGAAAAAAATCAGGCGAGGGAGAGGGAGATTTGCTTCCATTCACTAATTTTTGAAAATAGCTCTGCTTCGAGCATGAATTGAAATAATTTGGATGGGAGAAGTGTGCTCACATTGACTCGTTTTCGAAGAACGGCCCTATTTTGAGCATGACTAGAAAAAGGCATCATAAAAACTAAGAAATCAACTAAATTCCACTAGTCATGCTATACTACAATTTCACATGGAAAATTCTTTCAGCTGCGCTTGGATCCTGTAATTGGGATAGCATCAGCTCAACCCCATTAGCGATGCTGTTGTACTGCTTCACTTGAAATTTGTGCCCAGCTTGGATCTTGTAATGCATCTCATGTTAGAGGAAGAACACTTGAATCTACAACAGAAAGTTAGTCAATGATCTTTCTTCATCACTAAGCTAGCTATGACTTGGTGGTCAGAACTATTGCTGTTAAACTTCGCATCCTGCTCTCCTGCTTGTCATTTTTTCTCGTTCTTTGTCTTTACCAACCTACTTGCAGGAAAGTGTAATCTGGCCTTAAGAGGACGGGGTGCTCTTGTTTTCTGGTCGAACCCCCTCACACAAACAAACCCTGAAAATAAAGTTTCACCAATCAACAAAGTCAAGCTTACTGAATTTTTCAAGTATACGAGACTAGGCTTTAAACAAATTCCCAATATGACTGGCATAATGTCTTTCAAATGTCAATATTATATTAACTACTGAAAACAGCATTTGATACCTCTCCAAAAGCAGAACTGAATTCCTTCTGTTGAAAGTCCTGACAGAAATAACGAGTTCTTGTTAGCCGGTCTTTTACTTTATAATTTAGTTGGCTTGTCAATGCACTAATCTTGTCTTGTACCTTTAAATATTGATGATACAGAGGTTCCAAAGTAGACAATTCGTCTCGGCAAATTCCATATCAATGATCTTGGAACATCAATTGGGTTTAAGCTAGATTCGTGATCTGCAAACATCTGCAAGGTAATTGCAGTCACTTGATAATCATTTATTGAAAAGTTAAATGATTTAAATTTGGGCATGCATAGGATGGGAAGGGTTTCCAAGTCAGATGTCAACTTTCTGCGGTGGTAGACATTCACAGGGAATAGGTGAATTACACAGTTTTGGTGGTATTTACCTCGTTCACTTGAAAGTACGTTCCATTCAGTGGGAAGCTTCCTCTCATTGCTGTTCTACAAGGTATCTGCATGTATGGTAATTCAAACATCAGTAAGCAAAACACATACTTGACTAGAATGTAGAGTTCTTTTCTTATTAAGAGTTAGTTGTTTGTTTGATTTCTTTCTAGATCAAAAATGATCAAGGTTTAGAATCCTTGTTTAACTAGTTTTTTAGACTAGATTAGATTAGATTATTTTGATCTTATCTTTATCTTATAATCTTATATATGCAGAATTATATTCACAATTGCTTTGTGGTTGTGTTTTCAACAATTGGTATTGGGTAACAGTTATTTGACACTTGTTTTTTTTTGGTGTGTTATTTGACCTTGTTTTTTTTTTTTGGTGTGGTTTCTTATTTTTAAGCTACAATCAACTTGTTTCGTGCTATCAAAATAGTGCAGACACGATGGGAGACCTTCAAATAGTTAGAAGAATTAAGAAACTTAGCAACCAAAAATGATGGGAGACCTTCAAATAGTTAGAGGAATCACGAAACTTAGCAACCAAAATCTCAACATATGGGCATGATGTCTTATATGCAAGGACAAGATCTTTGGTTTCTTGTGAAAGTGGAAGATTTAAGCTGGCAACAATTGAAGAAGATATTTTGGAGAACATTTGTGATGCCATAACATTGAAAAATGTTAGCACCAATTGAAGAAGATATGTTGGAGAACATTCAGAATGCCTTAACACTAAAAGAAGCATGAGACATCCTTGCCAGTCTCTTCTTAAAGAACTATTTTACATTGCAACTCCTCGAGAATAGTTGTTATCAATGGTGCAATGAGACATGACGATTCCTTAGTTCTTCAATAATATAAAATCAATATGCCATGGAAATTTTACACTAGAACTAGAAGTAATAATTGGCGAAACTAGGATGAAAAAAAATAATTATCCATGGTTTAAGACCCGGATATCGAAGTTAAGTTTGAAGTCAAGTAAGCAGATGGGGAAGCACTCCACCAATAATAGCAGAAGTGGCATACCCAATGGGATCGAACCCACAATTGGCACACTAGTAGTGAATCTGAAAAGATGGTGAAAAGTCATCAAAAAGAGGGAAACTTTTGTTCAGGAGGTAGATGCCACAACTGCAGGAAGAATGGTCACATGAAGAAAGATTGCTGGCTCCACAAAAGGTCTGTAGAGAGAGAAATACTGCTATTTTCAATTCAAAAAGGCAGCTTGAGAATGAATGAGAAACTGAAACATCCTTTGTTATAGAAGAGGAGGAGTTAGCATTCACATTAACAACTATAGATCGAGATTGGGACTAGGATTGTGATTGTGATAGTGATCATGATAGTAACCAAAACAAGGAGTGAGACCATGACCATAATCTTGACTATGATGAGTCACATATTGATGATCATAGTGCCACACACAAAGATAGCAGGGGAAGGAAAAATGTCCTGAATATACTATAATGATGCTGAAAGGGTAGCAAACACATAAAGTGAAGCTATGAGCAAAGTCGGTAGGAAGGAAGTGGCAACCCTTGAAGAGGAAAAAAACGTTGATAATAGCCTCTATGTCGTTGAGGGAATGTAGATGCAATGAGAGGTGGATATCCAGTTGTAATAATTGCTGAAGACACTGAGACACTGAGCAAGAAGCTTTTTAACAAGAATGCAAGAGATCTAAGATACAATTAGAGCTAGATATCCAGTTGTAATAATTAAGCAGAAAGCTTTATCAACTCTCGTTGTTAATTAGCATAGGGGTGCTTTTAAGATTGCTGCCCTCAAAGCTCCTGGTTTTGGGGAACAGAATAGCCAGTACCTTGATGACATTGCCATTCTGACTGGAGGAACTGTCATTGCAGATTAGATGGAGATTGCCTTGAACAAAGTAGGCAATGAGGTCTTGGGACATGCTTCTAAAGTGCTTCTTACCAAGGATACAACCACCATTATTGGTTATGGAAGCACCCAAGAATTAGTAAATAAGAGAGTTGGACACATTAGAAATCTTATTGAGGCTGCAGAACAAGACTATGAAACGGAGGAGCTCAATAAAAGAATTGCAAAACTATCGGGTGGTGTTGCAGTGATACAGGTTGGAGATGAGATAAAAAAAAGTCTGAAGAGAAAGGAGAACGGAAGCTGATGTTGGGGGAGTGTTAACAATCAACATCAGCCAGGAGTTGTTTTTCATAGGAAATAAAAGTCTGCAATAACCGGTAAGGTTAGATTTATAGTTCTTTTCTCATTAGGAGTTAGTTGTTTGTTTGATTTCTTTATTAGATAAGAAAAGGATTCCTAGCTCAAAAAGGATTCATGTTTACTATCTTTTTTAACTCGTTTTTAAAATTCCTTGTTTGTTTAGACTAGATTAGTTTGATCTTATCTTTATTTTATAATCTCTATATATAAATAAATAACCCGGGTTATGTATGCAGAATTATATACATGAATATACATAAATAAGAGAAGTGGGTTCAAAATTGCTTTGTGGTTGTGTTTTCAACAATACTCACCAGAAGCGTTCCTCTTACTGTCTGTGAATTAGCTTCTCTGATACTATTGCATGAAAAACATGTCTTCTCATCGCACAATTTGTTTGGTTCTCTGGACTGGCATTGTTGGTCTGGTGGCTCAATAGAATTTGCAGTTTCACCTAATAATAAGATATTACTCAGTAATACTACAAGACAGTGCCATCTTTTACTCTTGCCATGAGCATTCACTACTTCGTGTCCCATCATATAAGTAGAATGGTTGCAACTTTGCTATCACAGGTTTATATTAATGAAGCTTCACAATATGCTCTTAACATTAATTAGTTTATATAAATACAGTATAGTTAGTCTGAGTTTCACTTTAGGTGTCGTTGAAACCATTGAAAGTCACAGGTTTTGTGCTTACCTGGTGTCCATATTGCTAGAAGGTATGGACTAGGATCATCAGGTTCTCTTCTATCCATCTGCAAGTTTTATAAAGTGGTTTGGTGGCAGTTAAATTAAGCATGTAGTTTCAGGAGAAAAGAAAAAATGCTAGAAAATGGAAGGAAAACTAACCCCCTCAAGGAGAGGATGTGAATCTGGAAGTTCATACCTGCGTAACATCAAGAAGACAAAGTGTCAGACGCATTGTTGAGGACCTCATCCATGGTCCAAACTCCCTCAGCAAATTATACTAATTATTTTGATGTGGGTTATAGTGTAAAATCTATGCTTTCTGCCATTATTTTTATACCTGGGTCATCTGTTCTCGTTTCCAAGTACTACTTTTGCATAAAGTGCATTGTGCCAAGAGTTGGGTCAGCTTATCACATGATTGAGATGATTTTTGCTAAGCTTCTATAGATTGAACGAATCTATCTTTGATTTATCGAGCTGTTTGCATGTTTCTAGCAAATCATTCTGTGATTGGTTTTGAGCAAGGATAGAGAAGAAAATTGAATTGTGTGTCTGTGTCGGGGGTAGTTATCTTTATGAAACTATTAAGTGCAGGGACAAATAAATAATCTTAAAAAGTTGGACAAACCAAGTTCCGGACCTGATTATGAGAAGATTTTACTTACACTTGGTGTTCTGTCCGTAGACGACTAACATTCTTCAATTTGGGTGTGGGTATAGAAGCATTTGGATTCAAAGCAACTAAGGCCTTAGACATGTCGCCTTCTTGGAGCTCCAAGTTTGTATGCATGTAATTCTGTAAATTCTCAGTGAACTCTTCCATGTTCAGTTTTATTGTGGGTATTTCATCAGGATCTTCTCCAAAATCCTCAATATCAGTCTCTGTTAATTCAGTGTTCTCTTGATCTGGTGTTGCTGGCTCTTCAATAATGGGCACGCAACTGCCAACATCAGACCCATGTCTTTTATGTGGGTTGTCCTCAGGTGGAGGTAATGGCATGGGATTGATACCCATGCCGGGGCTTCTTTCAGGCATAAAGGGAACAGTTGAAGTTGTTATATCCTTCTCTTCTGGTCCAGGTAATGCAAGCCTCGCACTGCATCAAATAGAGCTCACATTTACAAAAAATGTGATTTTGAGAAAATGAATTTTAACTTGGCTGATTGCTTGTCTTGTTATCCTATCTGTTGACCTCTTTCACCAATTATTTATCATCACTGACTCTCTTTTACTTTGTTTTCCCTCCAATAACTAGGGTACAACAAAGATCAGACTAGCCTTATATATTTTTTAACCTCAAAGCATTGGTAAAAAACTCTATATACCTATGGTCTAGATGGGAAGGCATTGCTTACCCAGTGTGATAAGCGATGACAGCATGTTTTTCCCAGGATTTTCTTCAACGGAAAACTCTTATTTCAAACATCTTCCCCAAATTTTATGTTTCACAAATATAATTCTTAAATTGAAGTAAAATCGTGGTTCTGATGTGCAACTAACTCGGAGGCTACAAATCCTTTTGGGTCATATATTGTATATTTCTAATTGCAATTAACTTTCCTCCATCCTCTGCTACTTTATTGCTGCAAGTGATCAGTCAAACCACAACAAAAATAACATAATATGACTAGTTGCTATCAATGTCCCCCTCGCTACCTTTTTATTGCTACAAGTGACCAATTTACCATCTACTGTCTTGTATATTTTCTTGTACTTTTGTTGTTTATAAATTATCACCAAGCTAATTATGTTTCATGTGATTGACTACGCAAATGTTCAACTTTGCAATGTTTTAAATTTCAAAATAAATGTTCTGATGGCTAGCATCTTAATGTTCACTTGATACATGCTGGTGGCAGTACAGCAGAGATAAAAATGCAAACCTTGCAAAGGCACTTGCAAAATGTCTACATTCTGCTCTCATGGGACATGCATTACAGTTGGGTCTACTCTTTGTGCAAAAAACCTGCATAAGCATTGAAGCATGAGTATATTGATGCTTTTTTAATGCACAATTACTAGTAATAATCCAATTAATATGTTATTGAATGCCAAAATGAGTATACCTTTCCAAATGTGATCATCTGGTAATGCAATTCATACCTGTAACCCCATAGGAAAAAAACCAGAAATCAGCAAAATTTTATCTGAATAACAAAAAACCATTATTTTTATACATAGAAAGTACAGCTTTCAATGAACAGAATGGCTCTAAGGAAGAATCATGTGATTACAATGTTCTTTGATCTAGTTTGCACAATCTTGGCCAGAGATATTTCTGAATTGACTCGAGTATTGGGTACCTAGAGAGAATCTGGTTAGTATTTTTTATTAACAAGAAAAATTTGGTGTCAATTTGTGATATTTAATACTTACAGTTCTAGGAGGTGCAACTGAAGTGACTCTGGCAGTGGCTGGAGAGGGACCCATCCTAGTCGAACTGCGATTCTCCCGACATTTGTGTCAACCTTGAACAACAGGTAATTGAATCATTTGAACTGTACAAAGTTGCTATCTCTTGTCAGTTCAACATTATATATTGTTTAGCCATGAAACTCACTGGAAAGGCAAGATGATGAAGTGTCAGGAGCCTCACACACTCCACGCTTTTCAACCCCAGCCCCCTTATACTTAGCAGATAATCCCTGAAAATTTCAGATATTTCAGAAACTGGGAAACATATTTTGTTATCAATGAATTATTTGCTGTTCTTTGGCTTAAATGTTGCTATGAGTAGTTTCTTATTGACACAAGGGAATTATCAATATTTATGAGCAGGAACTCTAATATTTGGGATGACTTACTTTGCTTTGTCAGGGGGCACATCTCTTAACCATTCCAAATCGATGCTTCCGTGTTCCCTTACCAGTCGGTTGAGGAATTCCTGCAATATTGTGCACGCATTATCAACATGTTTTATGATGCCTTGAGTTCATGCAATCCATCAGCAGGAAAAAAAAGGGGGGAGAGAGTTTTCACAAAGCCTTTTAAAGCTGAATGAAAGGTTATTAGGGCTTGTGGTTAAACATGCCAACATACCTGGATTCGTTCTGCTAGCATGTTATTCATCCCTCTTTCTTTTATCGCATCAGAAATCTCCTTGACTCTAGCACTTCGCACTGCTTCATAGTCCAAGGAATCCATCGTGTCTTTGGCTCTCTCTTTTCTTCCATTTGCCTGCACTTGCTTCCTTAAACTATCCCAGTCAAATGCATCCTTTTTCTCACCCTCCACTTTTCCTTTTCTTGCTTTTGAGGTACTTGCATTTGCCTTGAGGTTTTGCCTGTTATTATGATGTACTTTCTCCTTTGTATTTGGGTCCACCACATTGTTTTCTAGAGGGGTTTGCTTATTCACTGAACTGATTCTCTCAACGTCAAAAATGTTTCCTGTGAGGCTTGAGACTTGCTGTCTGTAACTGTTTTGCTTAGGCAGTTCTTCAGCAAGATTTACAGGTCCGCCAACTGACATGCTTTGCCATTGCAAGGTCTTGTTCCTCTCATCAACTTGTCTTTCATGGCAAGACTGAGAGCTGCTTTGTCCATACCTTGGCAACTCATATTGCTTGGCAGCAGTTTTACCTACACTTTCTGCCTCTTGTCCAACAGCTTTGCTTGTGCAGGTTGCAGCCTTTTCTTTGTCGAATCTGGAAGAATATGACAGCCAAGAAGATATGTTTTCTTCACTGTACAATTCAAAGCCTTCTGCTTGCTGTACATTGGATTGTGAAGTCATGTGTAGCAACCCATAGTCACTGCAAGGAACCACTTTCCCTAGCATCTGTGGATTGCAATAATCGAAATGCTGATTATATGTAGAAAAGCAGTTCAGATTACCTAATCTTTCCAATCCAGGTCCTGGCTGCCTGTTTTGTAAATCTTCTGCTTGTTCCTTTTCATGCCTGGATTCCTTATGAAACAGTGAGCTCCC
>Ga0325404_1008346_pt1 | contig 10670 bp, 7 predicted proteins | sample PopdelMetagenome_18_FD_205664 | JGI IMG/M metagenome (GOLD analysis project Ga0325404, IMG submission 205664) | Populus deltoides microbial communities from Bellville, Georgia, United States - Xylem-Control-R1 | ecosystem: Host-associated > Plants > Phyllosphere > Stem > Wood/Secondary xylem...
CTTTTTATAAAACAAAGCATCAGGAATTTTCATTAGAAACCACAAGGATGGTGAAACAAAAGCATGGACCTAGACTTCTTGTCAACTAAAGCTAGCAAATAAAGCTACAAACACACTGATACCCATGACAGAACAAGGACTTACCGAAGTGCTTGAGCAATGAAGTTGCTCACAACACGCCCATCATCAATATTCATACGCGGTCCATATGTGTTGAAAATTCTAGCAATGCGAATTTCTATCAACATTAAAGAAACTATGTCAGCAAAATTATTACCAAGGAAAACTCGGTTCCATATGGAGAAAGTTAACATATTTACCAATCCCATGTTGCCTATGATAGTCAAACATCAATGTCTCAGCCACACGCTTCCCCTCATCATAGCAGCTCCGAACCCCTATTGCACAAAAGAGGATGAACTTAATGTTAAAACAATGCTACAATGCAATGATCATTCTTACATGATTTATAATGCAGAGTTGCAGAGAACTTAAAAAAAAAGTGCATTGGACCAGATGGTGAAGATATATACACGATCCATGCATCAAATGACGCAAAGCTTGCTACAAGAGCAAGCCCATCAACAAGGAGCTAGTTCAAAGAAACTCCCATCTTAATTGAACAGTGAAAATGCAAGAAAAATTGGCTTGGTCAATGACTGAACATACCAATTGGATTAACATTGCCCCAGTAGCTCTCAGGTTGAGGGTGCACAAGTGGATCACCATATACCTCTGAAGTAGATGTAAGCAAGATTCTGCTCCCAATATCATAAATGAGTCAACACATTCATTGATAGTTTTAAAAATAATAATACAAAATATGATCCCGTAACCTTGCTCCAACTCGCTTGGCAAGACCCAGCATGTTCAGCGTGCCAATCACATTTGTTTTTATTGTCTGCAAGATATCACACGCTTCCAAGTTAAAATGTCCCAAGGTTCAATACATGCTCCTATTTATAGGAGCATTTATAGCAATTAAACTAAATTGGTGACGTATGAGAGACATGTTTTATGTGAAGAACAACCATGGCTCATACTGTTTCCTATTCTACCTCCTGAGGCTGGCTGAAAATGGGACCAATCTAGTGACATCAGGTGTCAAGGCTCACTAAGAAACTCATTTTCCCAGAAAGATTAAAACAAGACACAGGCAGGCAGCACAAATAGGTAACACAAAGATTCAAAATAGATTATTCCAAACTTCTGATAGTCAAATGACACCAACCTAACTGGTTGTTAATGGATGGTTATTTAGCATTGCTTGATCACGGAGCTGGGGTTGTTGGTTGCAAAATTAAGGGGGGTGTAAACAAGTACTAATTGATGGACCATGGTTTCACAAAATTAAAATATTTACAAATGCCAGAGAAAGGATGGTGGATACCCTCTAAAAAAAAGAAAAACAAAAGAGAAGAAAGGAAATGGTGGACAAGGACTGGAGTAGAAAATCAAGTTATCATGTTGAGGCACAAGAGACTTGATGTGCAATTAGCAGAGAGCAAAGAACGAGTATTTATAAGAGATACATTGAAAAAATATGGTAAATTAGCAACAACATAGCACATATACACACCTTTACAGGATTGTATTTATAAAAAATGGGAGAAGCAGGGCATGCAAGATGATAAATCTGATCGACCTCAACCAACAATGGCTCCGTGACATCTAGGAAGAACAAAAAGAAACAAGTTATCTGCATTAACATTCTGATATCATAAAAATAAAAGGCAACAGAAAATACATTGATAATAGTATGCCAAACTCCTCAGAAACTCTTATCAATGCTGAATCGCAAAATCTCAATGGCCTTGATGCAACATATGGAAGATTCTTTGTCTAACTTGTAGATTACCATTATTTTCTTTTGTCCCACTTGTTCTTTCAGAGTGCAGTAAGTGCCATTATCTACTGCAGTGGTAGAAAGTAATGTACTTATAAAAAGAGCTACTAAGTTTGGCATATAAGAACAACCACTTTAGGCAAAAACATAAAGGTAGGGCAGTTTCAACAGTCCAGATCCCAGGAACCTGCTTCCTGGCCTTTAGTTTAAAATGCACTTGGCATCAAGTCCTACCATCAAAAACAAGATGAATAACAAAATATTCAAATCTAATTTGAAAGTCAACCTTTACATGGAGCTTCTCATGTTTAGTTGCTAGCTAGGATGATACCATGACACTATCTCATAAAGGCCTTTACCTAGTTATGGACCCAAGTGAAACCATAACTTAATTCACAAGAGCTATAAATAACCGGACCTAACAGTACACCTGCATTGTATCTTGTATAAGGAAGGAAAAACTTGATGTCAATTTTTAAAACTAAAAACTGGAAGACGAGCATACCATGACGAATAAGCTCAAACCTCGGCTGACCAATCCATTTCCTAAGATTGTCTTTAGATCCAGTAAAGTAGTTATCAGCAACAATAACCTGAGTATGATGCACTTGACGCATTAATCAAATTGGACAATAAATCAATTATTTGTCAAAAACCTTAAACTGAGGCTGAATTAGGTAAGGGAACATGCTGACCTCATTTTTCTCATTTTCCATTAGTTTGTCGACCAAGTGAGATCCAATGAATCCAGCTCCTCCAGTAACCAAAATTCTCATATTGGACTGCCATCAATAATGCAATGAAATAAGACTAAATAGAGAACACTGAATTGCAAATGCAATTCATTCACAAGAGTATATTAATAATCACAAGATAAAATTGGGAGCAATGAGGGCAGACGTTATGGTGCAAGTGCGAAATTTAGTTAAGCAACAAAATAAAGCTTTTTTTTTCTAAGCAGCAGAAAAATAAGAGTCGCTATTTGAAAACCATATTAAGAACGGGAAAGGACTGCTCTATCAAAGCTAGAGAACAAGAACTTAGATCACCACCTAAAACTAGGAAACAATAGTATTGTAAGATCTCAATGACCTCAAAGATCAACAGCTGCAAATTCATTTAGTATAGAGAATTTATAGCCTTTGTAGCCCTCTAAGCAACATCACTGATCACTGTTTTCCAACTACGATGCGCCTATTTGGTGGTGGAAATGGAAATTGAAAATCATCTCAAAAACCCAATTTCATAAACTGGTTTCCAGCACTTAGCATGATTTATTATTTATATACGCCAAGAATCTAACTTAAGTTGAACCAGTTCAAGAAATTAGCTGCACCATTATTGAAGGCAGTTCAAAGAAACAGAGATCTATGAAAAGAACAAGTAGCTATTACCATCATTAAGATTAAGTTGATCTTGCACCACATGTTTTTAAAACTAGGAACACTCACACCTCTCTCTCTCTCTATAAGCAAGTCGTTACCATACAGTCAAAAAAATCCACTAAGGGGATGTAATGTAATACATGTACATGCAATGCAGTATATCTGCATTGCAATTTTTAAAGAATTGTGACTGTCTACCCAGATGGGCATAAAAGAAAAAGGAAAAATGAAAGAGAAAATCGAAAACCACCTGAGAAAACTTGGAATTTCGCAATGGAGATGGACTTGGAGGTGGCTTCACAGTTGTTTGATGGTCTCCGTTTGATGCCATTTGATCAGATCTCACTCCAATACCTATACGCAATCCTATCAAATTTAAGCATCAATCAAATATACATACACATCAAATTGTGATCAAATAATGATTACAGAACAAATCAAATCAAATGGAGTACCAGAGGTAAGATGAGAGGAATATAACCCAACCCAGAAGCCCGAATTTACTCTCTTTCTCTCTCTCAGCTGTGTGATTGACGAAAGCTGAGAAATCAGAGGCTGATATTTATAATACCATTACAGTAATAATAATATTCTATAACGTCGAAACTTCTTCCACCAAATATTGAATAGCAAATAAATAAAATAATTAGAACCTTCAGATTCACGTCGCCTTCCTCCCACCTGCCAATAAAAAGAACAGAAATATTTCAAAGCCTTAAACTTTACGAAAAGTTAAATGGGCTACCAGACATCGATCAATGATAGCTCCTCGATAACAATAATGAAACGCTGCACCAACCAGATACAACAAAAGATAGTTTTCTTTTTTAATACTTTATCTATTAAGCAGTGTGTATAAATAAAAGGTTCGGATTCAATAACTTTTTTTTTTCTTAAAAAAAAAAACATAAGATTAACATTGGTAGTGAGCTGCACAACTTTCCCTTGGCAAGTTGTTCAATTCTTGAAATCTGTTTTTCAAAGTTATTACAGACGTAAGAAGCATTGGCTTCTTGCATTAAATTTATACAATTGGTAACAATATTGTTCAATTGTTTAGAGCGTGAATTTTACATGAAATCTCGTACAAATTTATGTGTTTTGAAGGGTTTTCCCATTGAAGAAGTTCAATGATTCCCTTCTCAATCTCTCTTGTCTCTTTTATTAAGTTGCTCATGCAAAAACCTAGAGCACTCAAGCATAAGACCACCTGGCTCTTCAGTTCCCTTTCCCCTTCATGATCAGCTGCGTGAAACTTGTCTACAATTTCTTTTGAATGTTGGAGGTAAGAGCTGATGATGCTATCTATCTTATCGTCTTTTAAACTGGAAGCTTTAAAAATGTTCCAGTTTGAAGATTTTCCCAATTCAAGATCATAAGAGATGTTCTTGTTTTCAATTTTCTTTTCAAGAAATGCTAGCGATTTCAACAATGTGACATCCTCAAAACATTTAACCAAGGAACCAGCCATTTCCTTGAAAAGTTCAACGTCACCATGTAGTTTATTTACAGATTCCTTCCAGGAAGCTCCAAGTTTTTGTGATTCTTGTTCAAGGAGTCCCACTGCATCAGCACTAAAATGCAAGAGATCCACCAACTTTGACAAAGACGCCAAGAACTTACAATAGCAAGCACTATGAAAAGGCAAAAACCAGAAGTTGGGCTCCGCCTCAGCTTCTCCAATGGACTTCCCTAGTTCGCTAACATCCAATTTTAGTCTCCTTTGTTTCTCTAGCAAGTTGGTTTTGCTGTTGGCTGCAAGGCTCATTGACCCAACGCAAGCAGACAATGTCCCGAAACATTTAGAAAGTTGAACTTTAGCTAGAGAACAAGATCTAGTGGGTTGCAAGAGAAGGTCTACCATGATTGAACAAGATAATCCAATAAAAGTTTCCACAATTCTTGCTATAGCAAATTCGCTTGGTGGGCCAAAATCTTTCCTGCCCAATATTAGTACAGCTCCAATCACTGCAGAAATACCACCTGCCTGACCATACATCTGGCTGTGCCTCAGAAAACTGGTAACGACGAACCAAGGAAGGAGAGAGATAAACCTTATTGGCAAGTATCTTTCAAACACAAAGCAGCCAAATACTCCATATACAGTCCCTAAGACTGTCCCTTGTGCTTTAACATTAGCAACTTTAAACGTCGCCTCCCTTGCAGCAGCTATGCTAATGGCTACAGGGAGGCCTGACCAATAACCATCTTTCTTGCTATATATCAAACCAAACAGGACAGCAAGGCCCAAGGAGAGAGAGCATTTGAATGCTGGCATAAGCCTTTTGCAGTTTACACTCGTGGACGGCCAGTTGCTCATCCACATGCTCTTGAAGAACCCATTCTTCTGACATGGAGTGCTTGATTCTTTTTGTTGTATGGAGGTGATTGGTTTCGCCAGTGATTTGCTTTGGAGGAGTTTTATGCAAAATAGGAAGAAAAAAGAGGGCAAATCTTCGTGGTTTGTTGGGATCGTTGCTTGAAGTGTTTGAAGGGACTCGATTATTTTGTCTGCATTTGATTCTGGAACAGTTAAAGAATCTCTAGGAAAACAATTCTTCATCTGTTTTAGGGTCAGGCTAACATGCTCCTCTAGTTGAACTAGACCTTGTTTGGTCTCTGCCTCGAGCATTCTTATAGGAAATGAACTGGTACTGGTTAAAGCTATTTCCATCCCTCTCAGTGGTATCTCTAGCTCTTGCAATCTCTCTCCCGGATTCGAGTTTCTCAGAAACTTCAATGGAAGCCTCTCCCATTTCACGCTTTCCTGTACGCAATCCAGAAAAGAAATGGTGCATGCATGCAAGTTAATTATAAGCAACTCAGCTAATTGTAATTGAAATCTAGTCTTGCACTGGTAGTGGACGGCGCCAAATAGAATCAATAAATAGTGTTATAAAATGGTACAAAATTTCTTACTTGGTAGCGTTTGATACTCTGGAGAAGTTTGGCACCAGCAATAGTCAATGGCTTGGCTTGGGAGATAGATGTCAGTGCCAATGCATTGTCTTCTGCACAGAAAGCTTTCACATAGAGGTTAAGCCTCTCGGAAACGTTTTCAGCTAGCCTTCCACAATTTTGTTTCAGCTGCAATGTAATTTTTATAGGATTAATATTTATCTTCCACTATCGAAAATATTTTCAAACTATTCATGCTAATTAATTAGTTATAATGCATATATAATGATATTATATTAAACACCTCCCAACAAGCCAGTCTTGGATATGGTAAGAGCAGGGCAATAACACAAGCTAAGACTCCAATAGCGGTACTAGCGGCTACATTCAAAGGATGCATAATAGCCTCAGTATCCACACCATTGATAAAAGCTATAACGTACACGATAACAATCTGACCCAGTGCAATTCGCTTTGCTATCAAATGAGTCCCCTCAGGAAATGCCACCACAAATGCACCCAGGGCCACTGCTAAGGATATGGTGCCATTTGTAAACCGAGCTGGACCGATCAGCCAAAGGCTCAGCAGAGCCGGCCCCACGCTCTGGATCGTGGCATAGAGTGCTAGCCAGCAACCATGAAGAGTGTCACCTAAAGTTGCATCAGTGACTATGAGTATCACAGTCACATAAGAGAATGCAGGGAAGGCTATACGGTGTTGGACAGCAGCTGGACCATAAAGGGTGGTGCAGCCCACTATGGTACATGCCAGAGCAGTCCTGAACGCCGAGGCCAGGCAACGGAGCCACACTGCTCGGGCACGGTCTGTTGTGGCTAGCATAATTACACTATTACAGGGATTGGATCGAGAAGAAAGAAATGGCAAGTGTTATAGTAGAGAATGCGTGGTCTACGCCTATTGTTGCTAAGAGCAATGCCTGGTGCTACGCCTATTGGGCTGATAAGAGCCGAGATTATATAACACAACAGATTATAAAGTGGAAATTTAGGACCAAGTATAAGGTACGAGTGGTGATGTAAGAATTCACTGCGCTGAAAGTACTTACGGCCACTTGATGTGGGAGTAGCTAGATAGAATTGCATTAAATTGAAGTCATGCTAAAGCTAAAATGGCCCAACAGCCATGGCTCATTAGCTTAAGTAATTTGAATTGCATAACAGCCGATTAACTTGTAAACGGAAAAATGGCTAAAGTGTTTACGATTTGAAGGAAAATATACTTGGATTGTTTCTATAATGCAAATTGAGATTTAATTGGTTCCATTATCTGTCCAGTTAGATTGTCTCGATTAGTTATAAAAATTAAGAAATGAATGGGAAAATTAAACGCAAAAGTGCATTTGTGATATTAACTTTCCTCGAAAGAGTTTTGCAATTATGTTCATTTATTAATTAAGAAAGAGATTAATTCTAGTATTTGTTGTGTTAATATTCCAATACAAATTAATGCATTTAATTAAAAAAAACAAATAAATTAATTTCCCAGGTCTCTATTTATCATTAAGAGGATAATCAGCTTTAATTTCAAATACTTTTAGATAGGTTATAGTGCTTAATTATACACAAGTATAATTAATCACATGCACTAAACTTTTCAGGACACGCATGATGTTTGAATTCTTAAAAGATTTAATTCCTACCCATGAAAAGAACACCTCCAAACATAAATATTATCGTGTATAAACAATGGGAAGAATGTTTGGTTAATGGAAATCTGAATAGAGTTTCCAATATATGATGGCCAAGACTTTAGCCAGAACCGACAAGCCACCACATGAAACATTCAGAGCCAGCATTTCTTGAATAAAAGGATCGAAGGTGGGAAACTAACTTCATTACAGTTCCACGAAACATAAACAATCAAACATGGAAATCAAACAGAGAACACATGATCCAACACGTTACAGTACTTTTAAGTGGGTTTTCTGTCGATGTCCACTTATCCTGTCGTCGGCCATCTTGTACTGATTTCTGTTCTTTGAGGAGAATGAAGGGTCAAGTGGCCCACGTTGATGCTTTTATCAAATATATATGTATCGTTGCATCGAGTTAGATAGAGCAGAGTTGCTGCTGCTTGCTTAGTATATACCTAGTCCAAGTTTATTTTTGCAAGTTCTTTAAAGAAACGTGTATCCGTGATTACTATCTCTCGTATTTCTAAAATCAAATGCCCTTGTTTTTTTATTAGGTAAATTCCCCTTGGAGCTCACATGCTTATGCCATTACCCATAAGTCTTGTGATTGGAAGCAGCATGGAGAGACTTTGGCACTACCAGGCACCCACGACCCATGCACTCACTTAGTGTAAAATGACATCAGAAAAATAAAAATCAAAAGGTTTAAGAAGGAAATTTAATTAGTAGCAGTCCTGGTACCGTCCGTATGTGGTGGGATCTTATGCGCAGACAGTGATAGGATCTTGTCGTCATACAATTGACCTAAGTGATGATAAGCAGTCACCATCCTAATGAGCCCTTCTCTGATCCCGTCCTTAATTAATTTGCTCGAGACAAAGAACTAGTTACTCAACACAAACTTCTTCAGTTATCTACTATGATTATATTTTAGATAAAAAAATATTATTAAAAGACAAAGAACTAGTTACTCAATAGAACTCCTTCATTGATTTGCTACAATAGTATTTCAGATGAAAAAAAGAGTCGTTAAAAGATAAAGAACCAGTTACTCAACAAAACTCCTTCATTGATCTGCTACGATAGTATTTCAGATAAAAGAAATGGTCGTTAAAAGACAAAGAACTATTAATCAACATAACTCCTTCATTGATCTGCTACGATAGTATTTCAGATAAAAGAAATGGTCGTTAAAAGACAAAGAACTATTACTCAACATAACTCCTTCATTGATCTGCTACGATAGTATTTCAGATGAAAGAAAAGGTTGTTAAAAGACAAAGAACCAGTTACTCAACAGAACTCCTTCATTGATGTGCTACAACCATATTTCAGATGAAGGAAAGGGTCATTAAAAGATAAAGACTCAGTTACTCAACAGAACTCCTTCATTGATCTGCTACGATCGTATTTTAGATGAAGGAAAGGGTCGTTAAAAGACAAAGAACCAGTTACTCAATAGAACCCCTTCATTAATCTGCTACGATCGTATTTCAAATGAAAGAAAAGGTCATTAAAAGACAAAGAACCAGTTACTCAACAGAACTCCTTCATTGATCTGCTACGATAGTATTTTAGATGAAGAAAATGGTCATTAAAAGACAGAACCAGTTACTCAACAGAACTCCTTCATTGATCTGCTACGACCATATTTCAGATGAAGGAAATGGTGATTAAAAGATAAAGAACCAGTTACTTAACATAACTCCTTTATTGATCTGCTACGATAGTATTTCAGATGAAAAGAAAATGGTTATTAAAAGACAAAGAACCAGTTACTCAACGGAACTCCTTCATTGATCTGCTACGATTGTATTTCAGATGAAAGAAATGGTCATTGAAAGACAGAACCAGTTACTCAACAGAACTCCTTCATTGATCTATTATGATCATATTTCAGATGAAGGAAAGGATATTTAAAGACAAAGAACCAGTTATTCAACAGAACTCCTTCATTGATCTGCTACGATAGTATTTCAAATGAAAAAAAAGGTCATTAAAAGACAAAAAACCAGTTACTCAACAGAACTCCTTCATTGATCTGCTACGATCATATTTCAGATGAAAAAAAAGATCATTAAAAGACAAGTACGTAACTAAGAAAAGGCGTTTCATGCTAAAGACACTTAGCAATGAAGGAGATACATTTTAGCTAAACTCTGCAGATGCTTCCTTATATTGTTGGATTATCACTGCATGCTGTTTACACTATCCATCAACTTATCGTCTAATAATAAATTAATGTTTGCCTCCTCATCATTTATCAAGAAACGACAGTACCATGGCCATTCCATCCCAAGAGCGCTGTATGCTCACATTTTAACTATGATTAGAGGAGAAACTAGCTAATTGGTGTGTTAACAAGCAATGGCTGTAGATTGTTTTTTATTTCAAGATTGTATTTTTGAATCAAACTACACATTAATCAAAATTAAGTTTTTTTTAATGATATTAAGACATATTTTTCTGATCAACATGGTTTATTCTCATATCAATTAATTACATATTAATTAAAATTATTATTTTTTAATAATCTTAAAAATACAAACTCTACATCGGTAAAATGCATCATAGGAATTTATTAATGGTTATAGATGGAGAAAAATGATGTAGCAAATTGAGATACCCCTGAAGTTTCTGATTTATATTAGCACCACAAAAAAAGGGCATCCAAAAAATTGCAAGTCGAATGAATGACAACGTATCAAATCTTCTTCTTCTTCTTCTTCTTTTCTTGTCCCCACGTCGCATGTCCTATCTGTTCCGAATCCGAAAGGCCACATAGACATAAAAGAAATCCATATTATCTTCAACTAACAAACTAGAATTGGGGTATAGGAGATCAGGTGTTTCATTATTTACATATGAAAGTGAAGTTTTTTTTTT
>Ga0325404_1008350_pt1 | contig 10663 bp, 3 predicted proteins | sample PopdelMetagenome_18_FD_205664 | JGI IMG/M metagenome (GOLD analysis project Ga0325404, IMG submission 205664) | Populus deltoides microbial communities from Bellville, Georgia, United States - Xylem-Control-R1 | ecosystem: Host-associated > Plants > Phyllosphere > Stem > Wood/Secondary xylem...
AGCCTCTATCTTTGTCTCTCTCTGAATGTATAGTTTTTACCATGCCTGATTGATATAGATATAGACCCAGTGGTTTTCTGCAATACCAACTATTTTACATGCACCTCGCTGCAAATTAAATATATTTTTTTAACCAAAAAAATATTAATATGCAAGCTTTATTACTGTATTTTTTTATAAAAAAATTATAAGTATAAATTTAAAAGCTTATGAATGCATTTAATTAAATAAATCAAATCATCAATGCTAATAAATAAAAAAAATAAAAAAAGGTGTTCGTTAAATAAGTTAAGAACTATTAGTAACCATTGAAAAAAAAAAATTTTAATGCAAAAGAATAATTGTATAGCTATTGTCAAAGTGTTTTTTAACATCGAGAAAAAATATAACTATAAATTAAAACGTAAATGTTTACATATAATAAAATAAAACAAAAATAATATATGTTAATAAATATAAAAAAAAGTTGTTAACACAACGCAACATGTAGGATTAAGTTAATTTTTAACATAGTAAAAAAATAGAATAATTTTATAAGTTTATTTCATTGTATCTCGATTCTCTAAACTCAAAAACATAAAAACATTGTTTAAAAATGCTAAATAAACAATTCAAAGAATTAAGAGAGATTTATTAATTTAAATATAAATTAAAAAATCATTTAAAGAATACATAATAAAAAAGTTATTGATTAGAAAATTAAAAAAAAACAAAAAGAAAGCAAACCCACACGCTTGGCCTATTTTGAAAAGGATATCTTAACTGAATTTTTCTAGTTAGTTAATTCACTATCAGATTTGTTATGCACGTTATGTGTCTAATTAGGTCTAATAATTTTTTATTTATGAAATCAATTTTCATTCAATTATACATCAACCAAGTGCGTGAGAGTTTTTTTTATACAAAACAACAACAAAAAAATATTTTCAAAAAAGAAAAAACATAGCTAGCATACCCCATTCATGGGCTCTTGTCTTTAATAACAATGAAGAACACCAAAAATACAAAGACAAAAATAGGCTAGGCGCGCAGGCAAACCCACGCTCCTACCCATATAAATGCCCTTGCCTGTGCGTCATGCCCACATACAGAGGTCTTGCCTACGCACCATGAATTTTTTTTTTTCAAATAATGGAGGGTGTCGTCCACCCTCATTTTTTTTTTTTATAAAAATCAAAAGCTGGTGACACATTTTTTGCTTATATGGATTGTCGTCTGTATATGCAAACGACGTGCCATTTACATGCCCAAAACTCAATGACTAGAGGGTCATCAAAAAATCAGGGCAATGTATTTTCAACAAAAATAAAAGTTATTTAAACCCTTTTTTAACCCAAAAACACATATAAAACTAAGTAGAGACCTAAATAAACTTGTTTAACCTTCAAATACCCAAAAATCAGTCTAAAAACCAAAAATCAACCTTAAAACCAAAAACTTATTGAGATAGATCTATTTTCTCAGATACTTTTAGGGTTAAATAACACTAAGTTAAATTTTTTTCATTAAATGAAACTGTTGAATCCAAGATCGATCTTTTTCATGGCCGAAATCGATGTCAACGATGACTCTCTCTTTCTACTATCAGAATATAATGATTTCCTCTCTCCTCTCTCCTCTCTCCTCTCTCTTTAACCAGATTAAAAATAAAAATAAAATGAAGTTTTGAACCAAAACTTATTTTTGACATTTAAAGGGACCTAAAGTGTATTATTTGTAAAGATGGAGGACCAAAGTGTACTTTTCACGCTAACTTTGGACACACCACCTATTTTGGTTACCTTGTTCACTTCGGTCCTTTGTCTTTTTGTTTTTACCTTGCCTAATAAATCATAAGTAATTGGCCTTCAATTAGGATCAAATCATCCAAAATAAAAGTTTGATGAGCAAAATGGAAAGAAAAAAAAACGCATAGTGAATCCATAGTAATTTATAAGTGTGTGAACAATATTTACTCAACGGTAAAATCACCATGACTTTTAAAGTCTTTTATAATTAGCTCAGCTGTTTGTGGTCCATTATGAGTACAAATTCAAATATTGCTATGGTTTGATTTATTTATTTACTTTGTATTTTAAATCGAGCATAAATTCATAATATGACCAAGTTGATCCGATCGAAACCCTAATCAAGTTTTTTTTAAGACACTATTGTTTAAATTTGTTTTAAAGCTAGGAGATAAAGTTTTAGGTAATACAACTTAATAGGCCAAACTTAATGCAAGGGTCTTGGACCTGATTGAATTTGATAATTTTATATTTTAAAATTCGCACTCATAGAAAAAAAATCAAATGAAATCTATAAAAAAATAAAAATATTTCAATGAAAGGGTTGAACAAAAAACAACCATGGCTATTATTGAAAAAAAAAATCTAAGGTCTTATTGGAAAACATGTTTCACATAAAAAAAATATTCAATTAAATATTTTTCATGAATTGTTTTAGATAATATGTCGAAATTAAAATTGAAGACCGCTTGTACAGGCAACAAAAATATTTTTTAAGTAATCTATTTAAAATCATTTTTATTTGTATTGAAGTAAAAAAGAAAAAAAATAAAAATTTAAAAGAAACATCCTAATCTATTAGATTTAGGTGGCCTATTAAACATAGCCCTTAAAAAAAAAGTAGATGTGTGGGCTTACTTGGCGAGGCCCATTCCCTTTGCCTCTTAATTTTTGACCAGGGCATTGGGTTGTATGACATGTCGCCCTTTCTTTTTTATGGAAAGAATTAAAATAGATAGTGTGTCTCCCGTCTTTACTAGATTCTGACCATTAGAAAGGTGATCGAAAAATCAAGTAATGGGTTTTTTAACCTAAAAAATCATTTTCTAACATATTATAGTTGAAAAACACATAAATACCATCCTTGGACTCTCAAAAAAACCAATCAATTAATTTGGTCCAAAAATACAAACTCAAACCGAAACAAAATCTTCTTTCTCGAACTCGAATTACTTTTTTTTTGCAAGATAAAAGGTAAACAAATACCTTAACGGAACTTCTCTTGTCGAGTGAAACTCATTGATACCAAGAATATATATTTTGGTTGCCAAATAATATGGATATTCCATGACTTTTTCTTTCCGTAACTATTTTTCAGTGACTCTTTCTCTTATTTGTTGAGATAAAGACTAAAACGTGAATAAATTAAAGTTTTGAATAACAAAGTATAATTGCCAAACTAAATGGACCAAAAATGAACTTGGCCAAAAACCGAAGGCAAAGTTTCTACAAATGGCGCTGACCAAACAAGAAAAAAAAAGATTCACAATTGACTTCTTCATTTTAGTCAATATCTTTTCATTTCTTGTGAAATTTTAAAACTCGAACTCTTTTTTGTAAAATTGAGCATCAAGGCAATGTCAAAAATATTTTTTTAACACTTTAAGAACCTTAATTCATGTTTATCGAGACAAACTATCATGACCAATCTCAAATATATTCAATGTGGAAGGATCGTTTTTTTTTTGAAAAGGACAAATTACATGAGTGAAAAAAAGAATGAATAGTGCTTGATAAAAACAAATGTTATGATGTTTTCATTTGTTTCAATTAAGGTCCCTCTATTTGTAATTACACGCGAACAGAAAAATCAAATTCTTTATAACAAAATCAAACATCAAGGTAATGTCGGGATATTTCTTGAAACTACGAGAAACCTATATTAAGCTAATTAAATCAAATTATCAAGTCTAATATCAAATTAATTTTATATGAAAGGATCAAATTAAAAAAAATAACATAACTTTAAAAAAAAATTGAATGTTGAAAACTAAAATGAGGAAACAGTGAATGAACATTTTATTACCTGTACCAATTAGTTTTTTTTAATTTAATTTAATTTAATTTTAATAGGAACAATGCCAAAACACTAATATCCTTATTCTTTAATTGCTATTTTTTTTATTGTTTTAAATTCTTTTTATAATTTGTTTTTCAATTTCATCCCTCAATAATTGATTTCATTTATTTTTATGTCAATTTTGATCTTCATTCTTTTAATTACTATTTGTTTTGTTTTAGAATTTTTTTATTGATTTTTTTCAATTTCATTCTTCAATATTTTGTTGTTGATTGAGATTTTGCTGATCATGAATTTGACTTCATGATTTTTTTAAACTTAACTTCTATAGGGTAATTCTGATCTAAGGACCCAAGTCACGGGTTTAAAAGATTATTCTAGGTTTACTTAGGTCTTGTTTTACAATTTTGTTTTACATGTGTGTGTGTGTGTTTATATATAAACTAATTCATCCATGTGTCATTGGATTAAGGAATAGAAATTATTCAACTTTGTGTTTTCAAGTAAGACGGTAAGATAAACTGAAATTACCTATCAACCAAGGGATCAAGATTCACAATAATATCAACAATCAAGTTTTACATAGAATAAGAGTTTGAAGGAGTTAAAATTGTAGATGTTAAGTATAACAAGAACACATAGAACTGCTAGAAAGGATGCATACAACTAAGAAGTACTAATTGTAGTAGGATTTAGATTGGAAAGTTCTTATATGTTATATATATTTTGTATATGATTATGATTTTATATTTATGTGAAGTTTTATCCTTGTAATATTATAAATAGATCATCTTACAGTTAGAAATGATGGTTATCCATATATGCAATTTATTCACAAGTTTTCTTTTATCATTTTCTTTTAATCTATCCTTTTTTTACAACTTTATTTGCTTTTCCATTTTACCTAGTTTGTAGTTTTGGCATTGCCTTTATATTTCTTTCTCTTGATATGTTAAAGTTAAGTTAAGAATTTTCTACTTCGTTTGATTTGCAAGGCTGCTACTTATCTCCGTTTGGAATTAAATTGTTAATTGTAGTTTTGTCTTATTAGAAATAAAAAAATGAATAACAAGTAGCATATTGATTGAAGAATCAACTGTCGATTAATATATTGATTATTTGACATATCAATAATATATAAATATTTATATTTTTTTCAATTCAATATACACACTTGTATACATACATATCAAGATTTTAATATTATATATATATAACAAAAACTTGAAATGTTAGGTATCCACTACCGTATATGATTGTAGATGTTGCCTATACAACTCTATCATTGTATTGTTACCTTTTTTATGACAAAAGTCAAATAAAAGAGATATTAAAATTGCATACTCGGTTTAGATAGTCAAGAAGTCAACTAAGCAATTCTTGTTTTTATTTCAAAAACTATGATTCAAGTTCACTGAGAATTGTTAGAAGTGACCAGATAGGTGATACGATAGCAGCTATCTGAGATTATCTAGTTTACTAAAGAGTTTTTGTGTGAGTTTAATATTACAAAGAATAGAGAAATAAAATAAAATTACAAAGAATGAGTATATGAGTGTAATAGCTGGAAATTATATAGCATGGTCACATAGATAGAACTTGTGTGGCATGCACCTTTACATGGTTGACTTATGGCATGGAATGGCATGGATAGCTTTGGCTGACTCTTATAAGAAGTAGTTTTAGCTATGGCTAAGTTATAACTTTGTATGGTTGTATGTTGGACTTATATTGCTAGAAATTGCTTTGCTTTTTTACTTTGAGATTGGTGTGTTAATACCCATGTCTTGGAATTTCTTTATAAAGAAGGAGAATAATATATTATTGGTGAAAAAATTAGTATTATCTTTGACTAGCCATGATGGTTAATAATTATTGTGTTATGTAATGGTTGTTGTGTTATGCACGCTATTAATAAAAATATTAGTGATAAGCAGCGTCATTTGCATAAAAAATGATATCTATTCTACATAGAAAAAATTATATGCATGAAAAGTTTGTGCGTGTGACTTCTAGGAAATGTTGGTAATGAACAATGTTACTGGCACAAAAAATAGTGTTCGCTTTGCATGGAAAAACTTGTATGTGCATAAAAAAATTGTATGCATGGAAAGTTTGTATGTGTGGCTTCTAGGAACCCAAAAAATACATAAAAGAGTGTGTCAGGATAAGATTAGACATGTCATATCAGAATCAGGTCTAGGTTGGAATTCCAGCTATTTTGGGTCATCTTAACATTTTTTTTTTGTAAAAAATATTTTTCTATTAGTTGTTTAAATCAAACATGTGATAATTAAATATGATAATACCCAAAAACAAAAAAACAATATGTAAGAAAAATATTTTGTAATTGTCTCTGCAAAAATATTTATGTTTTACAAAAAGAACTAGGCACTACCTATCATATTTAGTTATCAGATGTTTAATTTAAACAACCAGTAGTTTGTGCCAACACATCCAGGTGGATGTAAAAGGTTAAAATTACCTCTTCTGACTATAAGCTCACACATAAAATCTAGAAGGATAGTATTAACTGGATGAAAGCATCCTTCATACAAGCCGGACAACCTTAAATCAAGGCGAGATTTGAATATCGGATTGGAAGGTCTAAAGTCATGATAATGAGAATTTGATCAGATTTTGACATCTCAGAAATTACCAACCAAACCAAATAAAAAAAATATATTTTTTTTATTAGTTATTAGAGTAGGCCTCGCCATTAAAAATGATCCTAGTCCAAATATTTAAAAGAATTATTAAAAAAAACAACTCTCTCTCTCATATATATATATATATATATATATATATATATATATATATATATATATATATATATATTTACTTTGAAAGATAATAATTTTTTTTATTTTTTATTTTTTAAATTAACTTATAAGATTTATAAATATACTCGTATTATGAAATATCTTTTTTATTTTAATAATTGAAATAACAGTTTCCTCTGTGTGTGTGTATATATAAAAAGATAAGTTTTTACTTTGAAGGATAATGATTTTTTTTCTTCTCCCATCTTTGATTCTCAAAATTAACATGACAAGATTTATAAAGATATTCATATTATAAAATATTTCTTTGATTTTAGTAAAACAATTAATTTAAAAATAAAAAAGTAAATTCTTAGTGAAGTTAAATTAGATTAAAACAAAAAAAATAAATGGAAACGAATTCTGAAAGGTGGTTTTGTTACTTAGAACTGAAGGCCATGGGGGCATGTTTTGTGGCATTAATTTGGTTATATATTTCGATCATTATGAACTCCATAGAAACTGGTTGGTAACCGTTTTCAACAACCATTCCCACTATCTGAAAATTACGCACTGCCTAACAATTGGAGGCGATTGCAAGTAACAAATTTGACTGTGCTCGGCATCTGGAATTGGTTGCTTTTCAACTCTTTACTTGCCGCTGCTTGACTATAATATTAGCCTAGTGAGAGTTTGAAAACGTGATTCTATCTGTAATTTTTTTAAAAATTATTTTTTATTTTTAAAAGTTATTTTCTTGTTAAAAATTAATTTTTTTATATATTTTAGATTGTTTTGATGCATTAATCTCAAAAATAATTTAAAAAAGAAACATCATTTTAATGCATTTCAGCATGAAAAATATTTTAAAAAACAACCGCAACCATACTCTCAAACAGGCATACTAGTGTTTAATTCAAAGAAGAATCAATACATCACCAGGCAAAATGTTTTAGTGCCAAATTCACAAGGCAGGAATAGAAATTTGTTGGCCTAATCTTCCTTTTCATGGCGATGCACCACGAAATGAGTCCGAGCTGAAAGGTCTCCCCGAAGGCAAGTAACCTTGAGTTGTTTTGTCAAGTCTTGCCTTTTTTCCGACCCTGTGTTTGTTTTTTAAAAAAATTAATTTTTTCATTTTAAATTAATATATTATATAAAAATAATTTTTAAAAAATAAAAAATATTTTAAAAAATAACCATTATTATATTATCCATCACACCTAAAAGCATGACTTTGTCGGCAACGCTGCTGCTGGGATTGTTGTGTTTGGTATCTCACCGAGCTTAGCACAAAGTTCTTGCACCCTAAAGAAGCATCATATGAATTGCATTTGACATTACAGAATATTCAAACATTCTATAATGTGAAGTGAAATTGCAGCTTTCTTATTTAATTTTTATTTCTTTTCGAATAATACCCTTTAATTTTTATTTTGTTTTAACATTTGTCAATTATTTCATATGTGAATCTCGAAGTCACAACGGGCGCATGGACTGAACAATAATGCTGCTTATTTTTTTTCTTTTCCAGATTATCACTGTTTAGTGCTTAATTAAATTGGTGGCCTTGAATTCTTAAAATCATGATGTTATTTAATAACAAAATAAAAAAATTCAATGAAAATGGGATAATCTTGTAGAAAAATAAAATAAAATAAAAATCTAAAACTTAATTTTTAAAAAATTAAATATCGAAAGATAAAATTGAAAAAACAAAAATTAATATTAAATAAAAATAAAAATAAAAAATCAACTTGAATCAGCCTATTAAATTTGTGACTTGGTTGTGAGACTGGGATAACACCGTATAAAACAAATTAAACAAAATTATAAAGTTCAATTCTCAAACCAACATAATGATAATGTTGAAGAGTAAAACTTGAGGAAAAAGTTGGGGAAACAAGTGGGCACAATAAATGGATCAAATAAAGAAAAAATGAACACAATAACTTGGGGGAAAAAAAATCTTTTTTCAAAAAAGAAAAAATAATGTAGCTCAATTAATAGTCAATTAAATACAGAAGTATGTGGGTAAAAAAAGACAAAAAAAAATGACTCAAGTCAACTTGAGTTAGCATGACAAACTTAAAAATCAGGGTAATAAAGGTCAAGTCAGTCTGGGTTAACCTGTCAAACTTGTGACCTAAGTCATGAAATTAAGATAATCTAATAAAAAATAAAGAAAACCACGCAACCTATTTTTTTATATAAAAAAATCAATATCGAATGATAAAATAAAATAAGGAAAACAAAAAAACACAATGGTAACCCGCACTAATTTTTCAAACTCGTGATATAGGCCATTAGACCGGAAGCACCATATCTAGAAAAACCAAATACCTTAATTCTCAACCAATCAAATATTGAAGGATGAAATTAAAGAAAAAAAAATCAATTATACAAAAGGATCCAAAACCAAAAATAGAAATTAGAAGAATGAAGATCAAAATTGAAATAAAAAATAAATTAGAGGACAACTATAATTTTTTTATTGAAGGGTTAAATTGAAAAGAAAAATTAATTTAATAAAAGGAAAAAATAAAAGAATCAAAAGAATGAGGATCAAATTGAAAATATATATATATATATCATAAATTAGGATTAAATGATAAAATTAAAAACAAATTAAAATTTTACAAACGGCTCAAGAACAAAAACTAAAATCAAAAGAATATGGATCTAAGTTGAAATGTCAATAAATAAAAGAATAACTTTGAAATTTTGAATAACCAACACAAATTTCAAGGGGATGAAAGAGAAAATAGGAGAATAAAAAAGAAAGTATCTCCGACAACAAACCACCCCACCATCGCTGTCACATGACACCCCACCAGGAAAAAAACACCTAACAACCGAATGTCACAACGGAAGGGAATTTTTTACCGCTAAGAAACACCATTTGAAAACCGCGGACACTTCCCACACGTTTGCCAACCATGTTTTTATATAAAACAATATTTATAATTATTATTAAATTAAATTGTTCTCATTCAACTTGATAATAACAAAAAAAAAAACTAATGAAAATATAAAAAAGCTCGTAGATACAAGTTTTAAAAAGTTTGCTTTTAAGAATAATTGAGTTATTATATTGTATTTAAAAAAATAAAAGAAACGAAAAAAAACCCTGGATACCATGTTTAGAAATTTTACTTTCAATGATAATTTATTTATTTCATTGTACTTTAAGAATAGAAAAAACAATTCTATCTCCTATTAATATGTAAAAACAAATAGAACTTGTGAAAAAATAGAATTACTTCCGATAATAATACTATTAATTTTTTTTTGGAAAGGACAAATTAATAATTACATTATTCCATTAAAAGGTAATAATTGTCTAAGTATACACGTAATCTCCCTTGTTTTTTTTTATCAGAAAGCTTACGGACAGAAAAGAAAAAAAGAAAGGAGAAGTGCAGTGCCAGTTTGGTATAATTGAATTGTAGGCGAGGAATTGAAATGGACAGACACACCGCCCGCTTTCATAGTTCTGATATTTGAAATTTTCAAGAAATAAATTGTTCCTTTTTTTTTTTTTATTCTGAATCCCTATTGAAGGATCTCCATAACTATTCATTCTAACAACACGACAACTTAAATTGAGCAATAATTGCCCGCCATCATAATCTTAATTCACCCATTATTATTATTTTTTTATTAATATAAATATTCGGATAAATTTATATATTTTTTAATTAATTTTATAAATACTAAAATTAATAATTATATAAATCTCTAATAGTTCTAAAATTTATAACACTTAAACTAATAATTTTTAAAAAATAAATTTAAAACATAATAAATTCATCGGTATTCTATTTCATTTTATCTTCAAAGGTAAGCCGGTCGAAGAGTTATCACAACCATGGAGTTTCATATGTGAAGTTTTGTTTTGTTTTTTTTTTAATTTTAATTAGAATTAATTTCAAGAGGTTTTTAAGAGTAGAGTTTAAAATCAGTAAAAAAAACAATTGCTGCCGTGATGGTGTTTTGAGCATTGGTGCAGGGCGTCTATTTGGCATTGAAAATATATTAAAAATGATTTTTCTTATTTTTTAATTCTTATATTAAAATCACCTAAGAAATCT
>Ga0325404_1008352_pt1 | contig 10661 bp, 5 predicted proteins | sample PopdelMetagenome_18_FD_205664 | JGI IMG/M metagenome (GOLD analysis project Ga0325404, IMG submission 205664) | Populus deltoides microbial communities from Bellville, Georgia, United States - Xylem-Control-R1 | ecosystem: Host-associated > Plants > Phyllosphere > Stem > Wood/Secondary xylem...
GCAGAGAAAGGGACTTTTGAGAAGAGAAAGAAATTTGTTTGGGGACTAAGAAAGGGTAGAGAAGGTTCGTTTATAAAGGCGATGTTAAGGGTTGTTTTGGTATTTTGGATTAGATGGGTCCAAATTTTGGGGTCAAGCTTCTGAATATGTCCTCTAAGGATTTGGATAAAAAAAGATTAAAATAATAATAATAAATAACTATAATCTCGTCTGTTTGCTGAAATTTTTTTTTTAAATAAATTTTAGAAAAGTAAATTATTTTTTATATTTAGTAGTGTAATGATAAATAAATTGAAAAATACTTTTCAGTATTTAGTTATAACATAGAAAATGAGTTGAAAAATAACTTATTAATGTTTTATTTTTTTCAAGTTTATTAAAATAATGAAGAACAAATCTTACAAATTAAAAAGTTGAATGAAAATAAAATTGAAAAAAAATATAATTTCATAAATTATCTCAAATAAAATAAATAATAATCAAAATAATAGAGATCAAATCTAACAAATAAAAAAATTTAAAGATGAAGAAATTAAAATAATAATAATTACCATTTCATAAATTATTTCAAATAAAATAAGTAACAATCAAAAGAATGAGGATCAAATTTGATAGATAAAAAATTTGAATTAAAAAATGATAAGGGAAAAGCAAATAACAATTATAAAAATGAGGACCAAAATTAATATAAAAATTTAATTCTAAGGAATGAAATTGAAAAAAAAAATATTCAAAACAAAATATATATAGCAATCAAAAGTTTGAGGACCAAATTTGATATAATCAGTAAATAATACGATATTTTTAAATTTTTCACAACTTCCGAAAAGTGTTTTCCGCCCAAAATAAAAGGAAAACACTTTTTTGGAAATCAAATTATTTTTTTTTAACTGAAAAGTATGTTCTGTTGACCAACTTTTCTAATAACGAACAAACACAAATAAATTTGGAAAGTTTGGATCAAGCAAAAATCACTAAATATAAATAAAGTTAACAAACAATTTTTTTTAAACGATGGATTGTCTCCATTTTCGCGTCCTTATTTAGGCCATATGAATATATCCATAATAATGTATTAACAATACATTATCAAACATCCAAAAATTTATTTTTCTTTTTATTTTCTTTTTTACATGGTGAACTATCTGCGAATTCTTTTTGGCACCGCAATTAATCCTTCAATATTATAAAGCAAGAATCCTTAAACATAAGATCAACCGAAATAATCATGGATCCTAAGTGTAAAATAACCTACACCCAATAACTATAAATTCTATGAATAGGAATTCCCGAGTTCATCCAAAAACAAAAATAACAAAATAAACTAAAAAAAAAAGTGTTTTCCACAATGTATATTATTACTATTACTGTAACTCAACACTCATATATACTATAGATTGTAACAGTAAAGTACACTTTTGTTTTTCATGACATAAAAATTTAGTCCAAGGTAAAGTTTTTTTTATTTTTTGAACACTAAAAGTATAAAAATGCCTTTGGAGCCAAAAAAAAAAAAACTTTAGCCCCACACCTAGTGATATTTTTCCTTTCCAACTTTAGATGCACAGTAAAATTACTTGAATACACTTCAGGTAAAAAAAAAAAAACCTTAACTTTATTCAAGGATTATTTTTGTCATTTTAATCTTTATTTATTCAAGTACCCAAAAATAAAGCATACACATATTTTCAATTCTTAATGACAACCAAAATTCATATATATGGTAAATGTTTAACCAACCTCGTAACTTGCTTGATTCTTATTGATCAATGCTTGAGCCTTATTTGAGCTTAATTTTATGTCTGACACCACCTTATAAACTTTCAAGGTTTGTTTGACCTAAATATCATGATTCAACTAATTAAATGTCTTTTTTTTCTTATCCTCTTGGCTCTTCCTTTGTAATAATTCCAACCAGCACATGTAATGCATTCTATTTTGTTGCTTATTGATTCTCATCATTTACCTTCCCTAAAAAGATTCGAACTTGAATCATTAGCTACATCGAAAAAAAAAAGATAAAAAAACATTAAATGTAGCACCTAAACTTTTAACATTATACTCACCTGAAAGTTCTAACTTGTATGTATTATTATTAATCCATTCAAGGACTTAGAAGGGATCACCCTCTCTAGGAATACAACTTAGATCACCAATGAGTTGGAAATACTTCTTTCTCATATGATATAAACACTTTCACTGTGTTCAAAGATAATATGCCTACGACCATTGTTGGCTTTAAAAGCATAATATTTATTTTTATTTTTTATTTGTCACCACACTCTCATGAAGTTTATTTACCATTTTAACCTTTTTTTTATTTTCATCAAGAAAAACCATTTCATCAATAGATAAAGGTAAAAAGTCTAAAACAATTAATGGGTTAAAACCATAAATAATTCCAATTGGTGAGTGATCATTAGAACACATACTCCTATTATTTGTAATGATTCATGATTCGTATAGATAATAATTTTTTTTGCTACAAGTAATGTTGTCAAATCTTCAAAGTTCTAACCAACATGTAAAGCTCTTTGTCATAGGTTGGGTAATTCAATATTACCTCATTTAGATTTTCAATAAAAATGGATTATTAACTATTTCTCCCACATCAAAACAATTCTAATACTTATTCTTAAGGCATCACACTCATTCTTAAATATTTTAGAAAAAGTTAGGCATAGCATAACCTTTCTTTAATCAAATTCAATGCATGCTCTTATTTATTACCTCATTTAAAACCAACAAAATTTTTTTAACAATTTTATGAATGATGCAAAAGTTTACTAAAACCTTTAACAAATCTCCTATAAAAACTAGTTAAACCATGAAAACTCTTAACCTCGATAATTGACTTAGGCATTGACCATTTTTTAATAGCTTTCACCTTTTCTTCATCCATCTTTACAACTTCTCCACTAATATTAGAGGTGAATTTGATCTCCTACCACCTTATAATCGTGATATAAAATGTTTTTGATATTTAGGGATATGATATATCGTTTCTCAATGTAAAAAAAAAAAAGAAGCTATGATTATACGTGATAATAGAAAATGGAAAATGAAAGTAATATTGAGGGTGATTAAATGCTGCCACTTGAGGATGCTAGCGATGATGGAGTAGAGTATCTAGTTGAGGGTGATTCATTTGTTGTTAGGCATGCATTGAGTGCTCAAATCAAAGAGGTTGAGTTCGAGCAAAAAAGGAAAAATATATAAAATATATAGTTGGAATGACTATACAAAAAAGTATATACACAAATTTCATATTAGCAAAATTGATCCAATAGAAGCAATCGAACCAATTATGGTAAGAAAAAAGAAGGAAAAATAAAATCACTAGTGCTTAAGAGCGTGCGTTTGAAATAAGAATGTAGTAAAAAAAAGCGACAACAACTAAGACTTAAAAAAGAAGATTTTAGGGAAAAAAAAACCCTCAAATCTATTCACATAACTATTCAAAGCAAATGAAGAGCAAAACTATATCTTAACCAAATGCAATATAGACACACAAGGCACCTAGTCAATTACCAACAAGTTATATTTATGTATACATATTGTACAAAACTACACCTAATTTTAATGTAAATATACAAAAGAAAGGTTATATATATATGTACACATATAATTCTCCTTGTAAAAAAACAAAACTATATATATGAAAAGGGTTGTAGAACATTTGTCATTCTATTTATGTAAATATTTACCTCTTCTAGGGTTTGATCCTACTCGAATACAAATTTACCTGAACCATAAAAATCAAAGATGCACAACTATTAGAAATAAAAGAGATTATCATTAAAATGAAAACAAATAATTTAAAATCAAATAATTAAGGTATAAACCAAGAACCAAGATTCCAACCCAATTTCCAAAATCATAAAACTAATGAAAACCAAACCCATAGGTCTTTGATCCAATAGATTTTATTTCCCATCTGCTAGAAAAAAAAACATATAAATAAGGGGAAAATGAAAACAAATGTATGTTTAGAAAGGGTTAAGTTAATTTAAATAATAAAGACTCTATATAGTAAGAGAAATGTGACATATTTGATCTAAGAACTTGAATGCAATGGCGCTAAAGGTTATAACATGGATATATCACAAGTTTAACTTTATAATAGGCCTCAACATCAAGGCCTGTATTCTAGAGCGAAACCAAAAACAAAAGGTTACTGTAAAACATGAAATCAAGCAGTTCTTAGACTCTTGCTTCTACTAGGTCATTGATATTGTAATAAGAAAAGAAGGCCCCAAGAAAAGAAAGGGTATCAGTTGCTATTGCTAGATTAAATGCTTTCTCACTCCACCCAAAACATTCCCAACTTGTTAGGTCTTATAAAAAAAAGAAAAAGAAACAAAGATTACAAACTAGATATAAATAGAAAAAATCTTAGGAAAAGAAAAAATATGTTCGTAAAACCTTGAAATAGAGTAAAACTCGGATAAAATTTTAACCTGAGTGACAATAAGAGAAATGTTTTCTAATCTAGAAATAAAATATGGGTTAGATAAAGAAAATGTTAATTAACATATGAGGGGTAAGATTGAAAGATAAGTGTTATGGTATAAAGTACGTAAGAAGGAAAAAGTTAGTGGGGCAAAAAGGATATATAGAATAATGGGGGGTAAATATGCAAATAATAAAAAATTGGGCATATAAATACCCAATTTCTTTTCTCATGGCTGACTATTCTTCGTGCATAGAGGGGAGGATTTGCTTCTTCTCTTTTTACTCATTTTCTACTAAATTACATCAAAGAGAGATGTGTAATTAGGGTAGCAAAGGTATAATCCTGAATAATAGGATTCATGACCTAGATATGGGGTTAAAATCCTGTGGAACGAGCAATTAAAAAAACTAAATCCTGGAATGATGAGTTTAGTACCCGAAGTGTTGGAAAATTTAAATAATTTAGTGATAAAATAAATGTAGGAATGAATTATTGATAGATTTTGACATGTCTAAAGTTTTTGTTATGAATGGTATTGAATAAAGAAGAAGAAAAAGATTATATAAATACTTGAGTATATGCATGTGTATGCCTTAGTAATAAATTATTATTGGATGTAACACATTTTTCACCTAATATAATTTGTAATAAATTTTCAAGCACCTTGTATCATCTTGCATCATCGTGATGATTAACATTTCCATAGATTTATATCTTTTGCTTAATTATATTATGTAATTATGGAGTGTACGAATATTTTGTTGTAATATAATTTTGTAACTTAATTGTAACAAATATTTTGTTGTAATATAATTTTGTAACCTAATCATACTTGCTTATTGAATGGAATTAAGAATGATATACTTAAAAATATATGTCAACTCACTGGATTATGATTCATATCTTTGTAACGCTTCTTTACTTTTCATTGTTTAAGTATTATTTTTTATTAGCTTTTATAGTGAAAATTGTTATTTCTAGTTTTTATTGAATGAATATAAAAGACAATGGGATATTAATGTGATGAATGAATTGAGATAGTTCTTGATGGTGGGAAAAGCATCATATTAATTAATGTTGGGTGTGATATTGTTGAGTTGATAACTTGATATTGATAATATTGAGAAAATTCTACCGAAATTTTAATAAAAATATATAAAACAAATCGGGCTAGTTCCAAATAGCCATAGGAAAAAAAATCCCACAATAATATGCCAGTGCTCTTAACAAATGTGTTCTTAATCCTTGGCAAATTATCCTTGCTTTGTATTAATTCAAGATAATACAACGTAACATAATGGAACTAGTGTTTTAGGTGTAAAAAGGCAAAAGAAAAGGGAGAAATATTATAGATTAATTGAACATGCCACAATGTTGTGTGATCCATTATTCTTTGTTTTTTTTTAAATTATATTTAAAATAAATAGTAGAAAAACATTATACCAATCTACGGTATATTTTACAAGAGAACCCGCAATGTTTTCCCACATATTTTAGTTTCTTTTAATAATATATATACATATTTTAGTTTCTTTTAATAATAATATATATATATTCCTTACTTTGATCCCCACAAAAATTGAGTAAGGGATGACGTGTAATGAACGTAATGAAGCATCTGCGAGGTTTGTCCACATTTCATCTTCACATTCATTCACGTACCAGCAGGAAAATAGGTTGGTGGTCTCTCCATACAAATTATGGATTCTTCTTGCTTCAGAACTAACTGCTTTGTTCTCCCTTTACATTTAAATATTTCTTCTAACTTTTTTATTCAGACAGTCGCCAGTGAAAGCGACAGACATGTGCGGCAGTGTTGCCGAGGTCTCCAGCTCTATTCGCTAAAAACAAATTCATAGTTTCTAAGTCAAAAAAGACAAGAAAAATTGAAACCCGTATTTACTAAATATGATGTTGTTGATTATTTTTTTCTCGTGAGAAGTAAAATTAACAGAAGCTTGCTGGGAAGGGAAAATCACAAAACTCCTAAACCTTAAAACTGCCACCAAGGCGGCGGCGACAGCAGCCGTTAACACCACCATGGAAAATATGAGATGCCACCACAGAAAGCCTCGGCATCTTCAATACAGGACAAGTTCCGGTCTTTACTGAAGCAACAAGAAGAATCGTGGTGAAGAAAGGTGGTGGTTTGAGTGCAGAGGAAGTGGTGGAGATTTATGAGACGATTTTGAATGAATTAACGTTTAATTCGAAACCTGTTATCACTGATTTGACTTCTATTGCTGGGGAACCGAGGGAGCACGATGAGGGTATTGTTAATGCTAGAGACAATACTAATTTTAGTCTCTTTATTCATTAATGCTAGAGATGGTGATAATTTTAGTTAGATGGTGACTTTTGTTCAGTCAAAACTCAAAAGTAATCCAGTCAAGAATAATTGATTCTTTCTCCTTTAAAATATGAGTTCTTGTTTTGCTGTGTAGATGAATGAAACCGCAGTTGTTTTTAAAATATTTCTATTTAGAATATATTAAAATATATTTCTTTATTTTTAAATTTTTTTTTAACATTAATATAAAAAATTTTCTAATTAGTTTGTGGGATGATCCCAGAGCATTTACTAGCCTGTGAAAAAACTTGAAAAAATTTCAAGACAAGACTATTTTAAATTAAATTAAATTAATAAATAATTAGTATATTAATTTTTATGACAATATTAGAGCGATTGGAAACGAAAGCAAATATCTAACAATCCAGTCAGTGAAGATAGAATTATGATGATATTGTTTTATACATTATTCATATAATGTAATTTTGTTAGTTATATTCCAGTTCTGATTATTTAGTAACTTTGCTGGGTTTTTTTATTACACTCTTTAGGCTGGGAATTCTACTCACCCATTATTCTTTTATATGAAACTTCTCACAATTAGTTTCTTTTACTTTTTTCCATGAGATGCTTGGGAAAACTCATCTTCTCTCCCCCGTTATTGAATTCGAACAGTTTGTCTAAAAAGAGTTGCTAGAAGTGTTGGAGGACCATCACAAGTTGAATCTGGTGGCACTGTAGACTACCAAGCACAGTATTAACCCTAGTCATTGGCCTGTGCTAATTTTTTTTTACAGTATTATTAAACCTGATAAAATAAGTTAATTTTGAAATCTTTTGAGTCAACTATTTACCTAACTCGAATTTTCAATTAAACTATGTGGAAGCTAACTCGATTTAAATTGATCAATTTCATATATCCAAATGCAACCTTGATAATTGATAAAAACATGACTTGGCTTTAAAAAAAAACTTCAAGATGACAACTTATTTTTTTTCAATATTGAGACAATGACAGATTGGATCAACCGTGAACCCCTCTTGACCCGGGTCATGGATTCTATTGGGTTTAATAACTTTTTTTATAAACTATTTTATTTAATTATATGATAAAATGTTAAACTTGTTAGACCCATGAACCAGGTTAATCAGTCGAACTCATGAATAGGTCCATGGACTTTATAAAGTTTAATAAAATGAATTTTCTTTAAAACTATTTTTTAAAAACTATATGATAGAGAAAATAGATGATAAAAAAAAATCAAGTTCAATTAAAAAAAAGACACCCCATAGAACCCGCAAACCAAAACAATTGGTTACCTTGGAGAACCCCCACAAACCACGTTAATCTCATAAAAAAAATAAAAAGAAATAAATTAAGAAGCTAAATTTTCAACCATTCCAATATTAAAAGACAAAATCAACAAAAATAAAATTTGAAATAAAATAATAACAAAAATTAAAAAAGAAAAATAAAAAGAAAAAAAAAGCAAAACATATTGTAATACATAGTGAAATGCTGTGTCTGAACAGTAGTTTCGCCACACCCTTTAATTTTTGTTACTTTATAAACTTTAATAACATGATTTTTCTCTAAAACTAGTTTTTTTTAACTATATAAGAAAAGATTGTGTTCAATTAAAAAAAGAGAAAAAGAGACACCCCACCACACCTATAAATCGACGCAACCTAGATTACATTGATAAACTCGCAAAGCATGCTAATCTCATACTAAAACAAAATAAAAAGAAACAAATTACAAAGCTAAATTCTCAATCATAAGAATATTAAAAAAATTGACAAAAATAATTTTGAAAAACATCATGATAAAAAAACAAAAAGAAAAGGAAAAAGGAAAACCATGTGTTCAAGCAACACAAAAGAAGAACAAGAAAAGCCAATATGGAGAAACAATATAGCAATTCACAGTGATTTGTGAGAAAAGCTACAGTGCTTTCTCCAAGTGCTTTAGTTTTTCTTACTAGCTATTTGACCCACACTTCTCCACAGGTCAAATATTTCTTCTTTCTTAAAAAAAATGTATATACAGACTTTTACGACGTGTTTTTATGTATAAAAATATTCCAAGCAGAATTCAAAAAGTTCATTCATGCATCTAATTAAATAAATTGAGAACTATTTATGCAAAAAAAAAAAAATCAAACCCAATCCCTACCCAGCTAATGTTATCTAATCAAACTCATGACTCGGGTCATGGACTCAATTGGTTTCAACAATTTTTCTTTATAATTTCTTTTTATCTAAAATAAACACCTATAGAATTTAGAATCAGCAAGATATCAAAGTGATTGGAAAAATAATTAAACTAAAATATATTATGTTGCCCAATTAATAATTAACCAAATATTAAGTGATGAAATTAGAAGAGAAAATAAAAAAAAATGCAATTGTAATGGATAAAAATGATAAAAAAAAGAAAAAGAAAAAAAAACCTAGTCTCTCTAGCTAGAAAGGCCAAGAGCTCCTAGACCTCTAGAAAGTAGAAACAGACCCAGGCGTGCAGGCTTCGAACAACCCACGAGCATGGGTCTTATTTGTTTTTTAATTTTTTTAAGGGCCTTTTTATGCTTTGAAAAAAAAAAAGCAAGTGATGAGTCACCTAAATTGCCAAGATTCTGGTGACTTTCAATCGCTAAAAAATCAAGTTGGTTTGTTTTAGACTAAGAAAAACTCATTTTCAACCATATTTCAACTCAAAAAAACAAAAAAAAAATCATAAACACCTTGTAAAACATATTTATAGTCTCTAACAACCCAAAATTTGTTTTCAAAACTCACAATTTACCTGAAACTAAAATTTTTTTTGAGTTCACATCTACTATTTAAGGCAAGTTTAAGGGAAAAGAAAACACTTTGTATAAACTTTCTCTATCAAAAGGAACCTATTGACACCAAAATCACTTGTTTTGGTGGTTGGAATCAATCTCAACTGAGATTTTCTCTCTCTACAATCAGAATGCAACCATTTTTACTCTCCTCTCTCAAACTAGAAAACTAAAAATAAAAAAAAATAAAGTTTGGGACCAAAATTACTCATTTTCATGGCTGGAATCAGTCTCAACTGAGACTTTTTCTCTCTCATCTCTCAAACTAGGAACCAAAAAATAAGAAAAATAAAGTTTGGGATCAAAATTAAATTTTATAAATTGTTAGAAACTAAAAGTTTATAATTTGAAAAGTTGAAGAACCAAAGTGTATGTTTAACCCCAAGTTTAGGAAAACCATCTCATTTTCCTGTATTTTTCATTTTAGTCCTCTATCTTTGAGTCTTTTTTTTCCTTAATAAAAATGTTTTAATTGACCTTCAATTTGGGCTTATAAGGGTGTAATCAAAGAAAAAGAAGAAGAGGGACTAAAAAAGCACAACAAATTATTCCTTGGTAATTTGTTTATTGAACAACGTGCCCCACACATCGTAGAGTATTTCATAATAATAATAATAATAATAATAGTTATAATATTCAACTTTGTATAGGGTGCAAATGCTAGTAATAAACTACGAGAAGTGAGTCTGCTTTCTAGAATCTGGACCAACCGGTGGTGGTACCTACCATGAACTTTTGTTTTATGCCCTGGGAGGAAATAGAATTAGTATATTTAAGTATGTCGAGAAAATGAACGGCTGGACGTGTTTTTTTAATTATTATTTTGGTTAAAGTTTTTTATATGATCTAATTGTTTGCTCCTTTTTTCTTTATTGAAAGATTCCTGTTAGACTTCATTCTGTCTGATACACTAAATCTGATGATAAATTAAGATAATAAACTTCTTCTCTCCGACCATATTTGAGGCATTCTATTGTTTAATTATTATCGTTCATAACTCTTTTTTTGCCCCTATAATATTTATACTTTGGCTCTAATGCTCTAGGAACATTTCTGACTTTTTTTTTTT
>Ga0325404_1008356_pt1 | contig 10659 bp, 5 predicted proteins | sample PopdelMetagenome_18_FD_205664 | JGI IMG/M metagenome (GOLD analysis project Ga0325404, IMG submission 205664) | Populus deltoides microbial communities from Bellville, Georgia, United States - Xylem-Control-R1 | ecosystem: Host-associated > Plants > Phyllosphere > Stem > Wood/Secondary xylem...
TTATTATTTTTAATTTAGTTCTCACATTATGTATTTATTTAGATTTAGAGTTAATAATTTATTCTCATTTATCTTTTATATGATTATCGGGTTATCATGAAATTTTTTTTTGCGTTGGGTTGATACTTGAGTTTGCGAGATATTGTTCATGGATTGGCATGGTATCTTTTTTATAAAAAAAAATTAATTCAACCTGATTTTATGATCTTTTATTTTTTTATCATACATTTTTCAATAATATTTTTTAAAAAAATCATGTTATTAAACTTTAAAGTCTACAGACTTGTTTGCAAGTTTGGCAAGTTGAACCGGTTTGCAGGTTTGGAGGGTTTAACTTTTCTTTTCTATTTTTTTTATTTCATCATTCGATATTAGGTTAGTTGGGAATTGGTTTTATAATTTGTTTTGATTCGCTTTCTAAAAGGTTATCATGGTTTCAAAAAAATTCAGTTATAGAGTTAGTGTTTGATTTTACGATTGTCTATTTTTGTTATCATATATGTAAATAAAAAATATATAGTTTTAAAAAATAAGTTATTAATCCTAGTGGAGCTCATGAATCGACTCATGAGTTTAACATGTTATCACGACCCGAATCTCGGATCCATAACTGGCAACACAAAAGCAATGTTGTAAGGACACCCTCATCTATACTAAGTCTCAAAACATATATATTATAAAAATAAATTATATAAAGATTTCACAACATTTCAATATCTTTCAAAATATTATATTCTTCAAAACCAATAAAATCAAATAATACTTCAAAAATTATCATCATCAGATAAAGCAAAATAAATAATCCATAATACTTATTATATTGTCAAAATCTAAACTTAATTAAAATAATGTAACAGTGGAACGTCGAATACATCGAATAAAAAACTAAAGGGAAAACCTCGCAGAACAAGCAAGACATACAAATCAAAACTGAAAAAGTAGAAACACTAAATAAAGTTCACCTAGAAACAAAAACTAAGAACCTGAAATAATATTAAAATGGAGAGGCGAGTTCAACCAATTCAGTGAAAGAATAACATTTAATATACATCTTAGATATTAATAATTTTTAAGTCATACATATCTTGATGTAAATATATATACATACTAAGCATATTAACGTAAGGTAGTGGAATATATTTCAGAGATCAGATAGCACTCGAAGATCACCAGATGACACCCAAAGATGATCAGATGACACTCGAATGTGATCATTGTGGGAGAATAAGTCGTCACAGACGAATGCCTCTCTCACCAGCTAGGTATACAGAATACTATGTTCACATGAACTAACTATGTTTCGTTAGTATGGAGTTTCTAACAAGTTCTACATCAAAACATAATAGATGTTTGCATAATTATCAAAGGAAACAAATATCATATCGAATATAATATAATTCAACAGAATACAAGTGTAAAATCAAGAATAGATGATTGTTTAAATAATAAAGCTATATATATAAATATTCAATAATTAATGTACTCATCATATAATCAACATACATATATTAATTATATTACATGTATATTAAAGATTATTTCACTCACTTGAAAAACAAAAGCGAAAAACAAACGGATGCAGAACCGGAGACTAGTGAAGATCATTATGAGAAATGCTAGCAAAACCTATAACGGATATGAAAAACATTAAAAAATGACTCGAAGCAAAGTGACATAAAAGATTAAAACTCTAAGTTTAGAAACCAAATTGTAATTATAAAGTCAAACTGATTTACCCGATTGATCCTGAACATAACTCAAACTGATCGAATGTAACAACCTAATTAACCCTAGCTTGAAACAAAACCTTAAGTTCAAAACTGATTTCTTTAGTGTTTTTAGAGGGTGGGGGGGACAATGCTCTAGCAACTTTTTCTTTAAATAACTAGGTTAATTGGGTTGGGTTTGGCCTAAACCTTGGGCTGGGTTGGGCTAAGAATATGGGTCTTACACGTGTTAACTCGGGTTATCTGATTCACAGGTTGGTTGGTTTACCCATCGAACCTGATATGGTTTTTTTAGTTTTTGGTCCTCTAATTTTTTTTAATTAATTTTTTTATTTCATCCTTCAATACTGAATTAGTTAGGAAATAGACTTCATGATTTATTTTTGTTGGCTTTCTATAAAGTTACCATGCTCTCAAATAAATGTTTATTTTATGATTAGTGTTTGATTTTGTGAGCATATATTTTTTACTATATAATTAAATAAAAATCATTTTTTTAAAATAAAGTTATTAAACTAAGTGAAGTCTGTGACCCGAGTTGTAGGGTGGACAAAGTCGATCCAATCTGGTGTCATTTCAATATTTTTTTGAAAATTTATTATTTTGAAGTTTTTTTAAAACTTAACTCATATTTTTACTAGTTATCGAGGTTGCTTTTAAACTCGTTTAATTAAAAACTTAAACTAGAAAAAAAATCTGATTAAAAGGTTTAAAAATTAATCCATTTAGTTGGATTTAATAATAATATTAAAAAATTTCTTGACATCTTAATTTTTTTATTAGTTTTTTTATTAGAAGTAAAAAAAAAAAAAAAAGTCTAGTTCGTGAAGGAGAATGTGACAAAGGACTAGTTGACACTAAGCCATGTATTGTAGATAAATAGATTGCAATCAATGTATGCTAAAATAAATAGGGACTATATAGATTAGCTATATAGGGGGGGGGGGGGGACCCTGAAATTAGGCCCTGTGATAAATATTTTGTCAATTGTTACCCTGCATTTTAAAACCCAGTCCATTCAATTTAAAATGACCAAATTGCATTAAGTTATATAAATATTATCAATTAAAAGTATAAAAAATAATAAATTAAAAAACAAGAATCATTGAAAATTATTGAATTATAAAAACTATTAATTTCTTAAAACAAATAAATTTTGAAAAAATTTAAGCAGTAAAAGACATTTCTAAAAATATATTCATTATAAGAAAAAAAAATATTTTTGTTTAAAAGACTTAAACTATTGTATTCTTGAAGAACTAAAAGAAAATCAATTTTTTAAGAAATTATCAATCGTTAAATTATTTTAACATTTTCTATAAGTAAAAACAAAACTTTTCAGAAAATATTGAAGAAATTCTTATTAGAAAAAAAAATTATATTTTTTTAAAAAATCATGAAATTATAATTGCTCAAAAATAAAATTATTAAGATTTTTAATAAAATGAACTATCAAATACATGAAGGTCATGCATTATTGGATTTCAAAAGGTTAATTAATGGTGGGCATGCAATTATTGGATACTCTCCGAATCGCTTTCTTTATGTCCTAAAGTCTCTTTTGTCATTTATTAAACGGCAACCTAATTAGACGAATAATCTGGAGACAATAGTCGAACCCACCCAGAGAAAATTAAAAAAAAAAATATGAAGCCATCATGGGCATTAAGAAATTGAAAACCTCAATTAAGAAGTAGACTTATTGATGGGAAATATATATATATATAAAACAACAATTTGCAGAAACTCCTTGCAGTCACAAGGACGTTAGGGAGGGAGGGAGGGAGGGGAGGGAAACGACTTGCTGGATGCCTGATGTCCACGGAAAAAAGTTAGCTTGAATTGACCACTGCGTATAATCAATGAGGATAGAGAAATTAATAAATAAAAAAATGTTTGTTCCTCAGTTGCCTAATCAATGAATGCGCATATGAAAAGGGAACGGTTTGCTTAGCTGGATCAGATTTGTTTATTTAAAAAAGAAGAAGAAGAAGAAGAAGAAGAAGGGAACCACGCTACGCAAGCTCTCCAAATCCTTCCCTTAGTTTATGCATTCCCACCCCTTTTCAATTTAATCTTAAAGTGAATAGTATTTTTTATTGTATAATAAGGGTTTTTTTTGGGCCTTTTTATCTTTTAGTTTATTTTTTCAATTTTATCCATTAATATGAAATTTTTATTTTCTTTGGGTTTTTTATCTTTATTTTTTTCTTTAATTTCTTCATTTAATAAGAGGTTTTTCTTTAATTTTATCATTTATTTAATTTTATTATTTTTCCTTTTAATTTATTCAATATATTTTATGTGTCTGTTAATTTATATTACAAACTGACTTTAATAAACAAATTCATTAAACACAACCGAGAAAATGACCCATGTTGTGCTATTAAATATCTTGATTTATATTTGTCTCTTAATTTTTGTAATTTTATTTTTATTTATTTTCAATTTCCTTTTCTATCGAATTATTATGATTTCATGATTTAGGACGCACGATAAAAACGTAATCTTCACATATTTCATGTCTAGGTCATGGATTTCGTGTGTTAATCCAGCTTTGTTCAAAGCAATATTTTTCCATCTATTTCTTTTATTGTCATTGCATTATTGTTTTATCATATTGTCAAATTAGTCAAAATGTTACGATACTAAAAAAAGTATTCATTCTGGTCACTAAAGTTTTTTTTTTTTCATTTCCATCCTCTTATGTTATGTCCAAGCAATCTTAAGACTAATAATTTATTTTGATTCACATACAATGTTTTATTCGCAATATAAGAAAAACATAGTTTGAATGCTATAGTTTTAATTTATTTTAGTCCTTGTTTTGTGTGGGTTTCACATTTCATAGATAAACTTTATTTGTTTTATATTTTAGCTTCTATACTTTGAGAGGAGAGAGAGAGAGAGGGAGTCTCAATTAAAAATAACGAGAGAAAAAGTGGTTAGTCGGTCACAATCTGGTCATTGAAAAAACCAATCTTTTTGTCCATGAATTCTTCTTGACAAGAGAAAATCTATTAAGGTGTTTTTACCATTCATGTCATTGAAAAAGTAGATTGAGCCTCAACAATTTTTTTTGATTTGGTTTAATTTTGAAGTTTTTGACAAATATAAGGGTGTTCCAGGGTTGTGAATAAGTTTATTGGGGTTATTAGAATTTTTTTTATGTTTTAAGTTTTTAGTCTCCTAACTCAATCAAAAAACAATCCACTGATGATGCGTCATCAACTATGTTTTTATAAAAAATAAATATGGATGGATGATGTGTCATGCACCTGTAAAAAATAATGAATCAGGCATGTGAATTTAGCATTCTAGGCCTATGCAAACTCAGCATGTTTTTCTAAAGCCAATCTCTTTTAGGATGGGAAAGCTAGGCCCACATGTGGTTGGCCTTTTTCTAAAAAAATAAACAAAAGATATCTTTAAATCAATGTATTAGAATGGTATTTAAGCAATTATTCGATTATTTCCTTTTAAAGAATATAAAGGCTTTTTTATGATGATATTATCATTTGTTTCATGATTAATTATGTATTTTTCTAATATGTAGAATTTTTAAAATGATTTTCTAATTAGTATTTAATGGGAATAAAATATTTATTTTTTATTATATTTGTTTGGAATTTATTATTCTTGAGCTTCTTCATATAAGAGTCTATAAATAATCTATTAATGATTTTTAAAATTTTTTAATTGACTCTTGCTCTTACTATCATAATAAGTTTTTTCTTAAAAAACAATATTTCTCATAAAAAATTGATGCTAATAAGAAAACTGATTTGTTGTGAAAATAAAAAAAAATACGTTAATAAAAAAAAACAAGTTTTACAATGAAATAACAATTGTCCTTCATAATTTTATTTGTTGTTTTTCTTATGAATATCCTTTTTTATTATTTATAATTACATAGAAAATAGATTTTGAAAAGCAAAGTTATTAAGTTCTGTCCGGCCCATGATCCAAATCAAGGATTTGATGGGTCAATCCTTATTGATTAAGCACTAGTCGATAATTTCTATATTAGATGTCTCTTCATAATTATCATCTAGATTCACAATAAAATCACCGACACTACTACTTGATGAAGCAATAGCGTTCTTGTTGAATTTATACTTGTTTTTTTTTTTAATACGTAATAACTAAAAGAAAACAATTAATATAATTCAAAAATTAAAACACATTATAAAATACAAACTCAATTATTTATTACGAATAAATCACAATGAACCTACTTAATAACATTGATTGACAACCTCCAAGTCTTATAAATAGAAAATCGCTACTTATATTATAGCAAAAAATAATGAGAATATAACTCAAAGAAACCATTATTAACCACCACCAATTTTGAAGTACCAAGCAGATCAAACTCAATCTCAATTAGAAAAAGGAACAAATTTTCTTAATGGGCACCTATGAAATATTTCCAATCAACCCCGTCTATTATATATCTTCTTCAAGGGAGTTCAAGAAACTCAAAACTAAGAATTAGGTTTTCTCTTCAAAACTCCTTCCCTGACATTAGTTTTTCCAAGAGAAAAGAAAAAACATAGCAATGTCATTATCTTATCCACTACGTACCTTCATCACTTCCTTTTTGTCTACTCTATCTCTCTTATCTCTTAACTCTCTTGTCTCTTGATAATATTTATTCCTTTATTTTTTGTGTACTCTACCTTCACAAGCCCTTTTAGTATACTCTACCTCATCTATGGTGTTTTTTCTTTTTGGTTAGGGGCATGCCTTCCTCGAATGAAGCTATGGGGGTATGCTTGAGCAATTTAATCACTGAAAACAAGAACTATAGACAATTTAACCGATCAAACGCAAGAAACTCCACAACTGTAAGTATATATATTCATGCATCTTTGCCATATCATGAACTTGTCGAAGAATAGAGACACAGACACCAACATATACCGTATTGTATCCATGCTTATATGAGCTATATACTTAGAATGACTACCATTTCAAGGATGAAGCTAAACAGCTCAACAAACACCAGCATATGCATCACCTTTTATAGCATACAAATCTGATTCTTTTTTTAATTCATACATCAAGGAAAAAAGATTTTCCACTCACCCAATTTTGCCCAAAGTTGAAGAAAAGTCCTCAAAACACAAAACAATACAGAAACCCTTAAATCTTGACACACCAATTTGTGCCTATACATCACAAACGCCCAATAATGAACTCAACACCTCCCATAATAACATATATAGAATCAATGTGTAAGAATGGCAACACCAAGAAACCCAATACAAACTCCATGAAAAATATCTCTCCAAAGCACAGTCATGGAGCTCAATTACTTTAAAACTAAAAAAAATAGACCTCAAAAGAATAGAACTCAATTTTTTAATGTACCCAATAAAGCTAATTACTTTAGAACTAATAGAATGTTGAATAGAAAATAATCTAGACCTGGAAAAGTTTTCTAGATTTCCCAGCAAATCAAGCATTGTCTACTCAGATTATAATGTTTGCTAAAACCCTAACAAAAAGCTAAGGTTATTAAACAAGAAATCAAACATGAGATAGGGAGAGGACATGTAGTGTTGGCATTAGATTTGTGAGGGGGCTGTCGGATTTTAGTAACAAGAAATTAAACCCTAGCTGTTGTTTTTGTAAATTACAAAATAAAAAGAAAAAGAAATGAGTAGAAGAGAATTTTCGAGTTTTAATTTATTTTAAAATTGCTAATGAAATTTCCATTAATAATTTGATATGTCAGTGATGAAATTACCAATAAAATTTCCTTTTATTTTGTTGTTTTTTCCATTGGAAATTACCTATATAACCTTTAACTTTCTATAGTAATTTTAATTGATAAACAGCAATAAAATATTTTTCTTTGGCTTTTCTATTTTTATTCTCTAATAGTGTGCAGTCGATAAAAACCTATATAACCTAATAGGCCAATCTAAAATTAACAAAAAAGAGAACCTATAGATTCATCAGAGAGAAAAATAATGATAAGATTGAGAGAGAGAGAGAGAGATAGAAAAGCAAAAATAAAATTGAAAAAAGAGAGAAAAAATTAGAATAAAAAATATTAAATAGGTGGTTATAGGAGCTTAGTTAGACAGGTTGACATGTCAAGCAACTAACATGAAACCCATTTAGTTCCACCCCATCTGTCGTCTTTACCCACTTATTCCCACCTTTCCTTCACCATCATAAATTAATACCCGCTTCGTTTGTTTCTCTACTTACTCCCTGAATCAAAGAATCCCCCCTCTCCAAAACAAAAACCCCACTCTTATCATTTCTCTCCTTTCAAAGTTCGAACGCCCGGAATCTTTTGTTTTGTTTTTTTTTTTCTCCTTTTGTGTTTTAGAAAGTCGAAAGACATGACTGCCCCAGCACAACAAGAACCAACAACCTACACCACCCACCACGTCACAATCCCACCTAGTTTAACTCAGTCTGAATTCGACGAGTTAAACCCTCTCATAACTGAGTTTCACAACTATAGAATCAGCCCGGGCCAATGCTCCTCTCTCCTAGCACAGCGTATAAACGCACCAAACGACCTCGTTTGGTCACTTGCCCGCCGTTTCGACAAGCCACAGACCTACAAGCACTTCATCAAGAGCTGCAGCGTGGCCCCAGGTTTCACAATGACCGTGGGATCCACACGTGACGTGAACGTGATCTCTGGCTTGCCTGCTGCAACAAGCACAGAGAGGCTTGATGTATTAGACGATGAACGGCAGGTCACGGGGTTTAGTATTATTGGAGGAGAACATAGGTTGAAGAACTACAGGTCGGTAACGACAGTGCATGGGTTCGAACGTGAAGGGAAGATCTGGACGGTTGTTTTGGAATCGTATGTCGTTGATGTACCGGAAGGGAATACCGAGGAAGACACACGGCTGTTTGCTGATACTGTTGTCAAGCTGAATCTCCAAAAACTTGCGTCTGTTGCTGAAGGCTTGGCTCTTGACGGTGACGGTGACGGTAAATAATAACCCAAAAAATAAAAATAAAAACAAATAAAACCCAAAGAGCCAAAGACTCACTCGGCAAGAGTACTTTTTTTTTCCCCTTAAATTTTTATTTTTAAAGTTTAGTGAGTATGTTTTTCCTTCTCTTTTTTTATTTCGCGCAGTTAATTGGTGTATTTGGGGAAATGAAAATATCCTTTTGTTGGAATATAGATTGGTTATTGATGCGCCTTGAATTTTCCAGCGAGGGGTCGTGTTCCTTTGGGTTTTACTTTTTACCACTGTGATGATAATGCTCTGTTGGAAATGGGAGTGGAAGAGGAAGGTAAGGGCATTAGAGTCAATGCACGTGTACAGTCAGAGATTTTGAGTCTTGGGAATATCAATGTCTTTTAAGTTTTTGTGAAGATTAAGAAATTGGTGTGCTGTTTCGCTTTATCTGTTTTGTCTTTCTTTCTGTTCTTTACTTGTTTCAGATGATGTTCATCCTGGCTGGTTGGTTCAGACAACACAAATAACAAAGATGCATGAGATGAAAGATAAGGGCTTGAATTGATTAAACTCGCAATTAGCTAGATATTGTTGAAAGATAGATAGCTGTGGTAGAAGATAAAAAATAATAATGCAAAAATAAAAAGAATACAGAGAGAAAGAGATAAAAATAATAATGCAAAAATAAGGGGCAACTGTTTTGTCATGGGGATGGATCATTCTAACACATACGGGGGAGAGAGATCGATCACCTGTTGTGATTTGTGACAGGTAAAAGGAGTGGATTTTCCAGATGGGAAGAATCTCTCTCTGTGTGTCTAATACTGCGCTTACATACCTTCAGAATCTCCTGTAAGTTATTGATCAGATAAAGTAGAGTGGAATGGAAACACCAAAATCTTAAAGAGCAGCAAGTTCCGTATTCAGCTCAAGGCATTATGGAATGCTCTTTTTTTTTTTGTTTTCAACCGAAGATTGATTGCCCGCTAGATTATTTAGGTTATAAAGTACTCATAACCAGAGGCCGCATGCACGATCACTGCCTGATCATCTAGGAGTGTCTGTATAATTTATGGATAAATAATACATGCGGAAAGTCGAATTTTCCAAAATTTCCTTCCTTCTTTCTTTCCTTTTTCATTGGAGGGAAATGGGATGTATGTATTTGCAATTAGACTGAGTGGGTTGTTATATTTTTTTTATGTATTCATTCTGATTACCAATTTGGTTATTCATATTGATATTGTTTTCTATTTGCATAATTCTATATATAGAGTATGACAAAAATATTATCAGTATTTTGACTTTTTGTTGGCTAAGTCATTATAGCCGTACAGAATACTATTAATAAGAATTTGTCTTTTTTTATTTTTTATTTTTTAATCTCAACCCTTCATCATCAACTCAATCTTCTTTTTATTTATTTAATTTTTTTAAAAAAAATTATTATCCAATATTAAATTGCTTTGAAAATTATATCTCGTGATTAATATTTTTTTATGATAGGTTATATATTAGTTATATAAATTTAGTTTTTTTTTTATTTCAACCTTCAACATTAGATTTGTTGAAATTGAGATTTTATTAAAAAAATTTCAATTTATTTTTTTAATTTATCTTGATCTCATGACTAGGTCATAACTTTAATAAACTAACCCTAGTTTACTAGATTATTTTTTGAGCTGTTTTTTTAACTGATTTTTTTATTCATCATTTAGCATTGGATTGGTTGAAAATTAGGTTTTATTTGCTTTCTATGAGGTTGTTTTGATTTCATGACTCAAGTTGCAGGTTTGAAAAATTTACCTGAGTTGACTCTTTATTTATTTTTTGTTCTTTTTTAATTGGGTTTCGTAATTAATTTTGATTTGCTTTTCTAGGGGTTATCCTAGTCTCTTAACTGGGATCGCGGGTTTGACAAGTTTTTCTGGGTAAACTAGGTTCTTTGTTATTGGGTTCTTTTTTAATTGAGTATTTTTTTT
>Ga0325404_1008360_pt1 | contig 10656 bp, 6 predicted proteins | sample PopdelMetagenome_18_FD_205664 | JGI IMG/M metagenome (GOLD analysis project Ga0325404, IMG submission 205664) | Populus deltoides microbial communities from Bellville, Georgia, United States - Xylem-Control-R1 | ecosystem: Host-associated > Plants > Phyllosphere > Stem > Wood/Secondary xylem...
ACATGCTGGATGGAAGGGAGGAGGAGGTCATAAATAGGCAAGGACATATACGCATGTGAATTGATTGAGAGGCTTATTTGATGGTAGAAGCAAGAAAGATTCAAGAAAAAGACCCGTTGTTTTTTATTGATTCAAGGTATGTTTTTTCCTTGCTTGTTACACCTCTTCTATGAATTCAATTCATCTGTTTATGTTAAAATGTCAATTTCATAACTATATAGGTTGGATGGCATTGATGTATTTGCTAATTGCTTGCTGCTGTATTCTTTTCCTTCTTTCTTTTTCATTAAGTATAATCTCTGGACTTGTGGGTTTAAGTTTGTGTATAATTAGTATCTTTTGACGTTTTAGTTTAGAAAGATTCAGCCAGTCAGTCGTGTTTTGTTACTTATCTTAATTGTTCTTGTTTCCCTGTTGGGCAGTTCTCACTTTTCAAGACCAATAAATTTGGTGTATATGCTGGTTTTTTGGTTTGGTTTTGATTTAGCATGGATCTGATTGCACTAGATCCTTTTCCTAACGATTCAATCGAAAAGCCTTTCTAGGAGATTGAGATCTGTATTAAATTTTGTACAATATGGGTTTGTATTGCTTCTTATAGTAAGATTCACTCTGATTCTCCGGTTGTTAAGCGATGCTCCTTAGTGTGTTGGGTGATAAAGTTTTCCTTCAATTATTAGGCTCTTCGTTGCATTGCTGGCTTCCTGTGACTAATAAAGTTCGAGAACCTTGAAAGCTAACCTATTAGCTCATCTCCTTTATGGCTTTGGTCCTTGGATCTCCATTCTTTACTCTGCGGTTTTCTTTTTTCTCCTAATCTTCCATTAGAGATGTTAAATGCGCGGCAAATTTTTCCCTGTTAATTTTAGGTGCTTCGCTTGTGAACTTAAATTGCTAATTCCTGATTACCGTCTTTCATGGATTTTGAACGAGCATTAAAAAAAATTGAAACTTGTTTATATTTTTAATTGTCGTTGAGCAGGTTGAAACTTGGTGTCTTTTGTATCGAACAGCTTAGATTGCGGGCAGGGAATGTTCTGCTGTTGGCAGGTTTAGCTAGTGATCATCACATTGTGAACTTAACTTTCTAAGTCCGTCTCAAATTCTGAATTGAAGTTAGTGGCCTTCTGACACCCTGAATGTCTTGATTTTTACTGGTTTGGGCTGGCTATGTGAGTGACACTGTACGGAATCAATATATCTCTGTGTTTATTTCTACTGTGAAGTTATTGGGGGTTACGAGTGACACTGTACAGAATCAATATATCTGTGGGCTTCTTTCTACTGTGAAGTTATTGGTGTTATTTCTAACATACGCTACTTCAATGATGTATTCGTATTTTAATCAATCAGATTCCTGTTTAAGGTGGCATGCCTTGTCATTAAGAGTTCAGGGTCTAGTTCTGTTAAGACCACTGTCTTTGAAAAGGCCAGAGGAGGAGGAGTAAGGTTACTAGTTCAGAATTACAATATTACTTTTAACAAGTTCATGCAATCAAATAATCTTTATAGGTTTTGGCAATTAGACTTGTTGAATATTGAACCTGGAATTTCTCCCTTTGGTGCCTGAGTTATGAAATGTTCATCTTTCAGTTCTTTCATTTTCTCTCTCTTTTTGTATGTTGGTTCATCATAAACTTTTTTTTTTTTTAATAAGTCAAGATTCATTAAAAATAAACTGAAAAGGGCGAGAAAAGATAATGAGCGTGCCCACTACTACAAATACATTAATACATAATCTTGTGCTCCTAAAACAACACCAATTCTCCAAAAGAGAAACCTTAGTGCACTGCCCGTGCTAACAAGGACCAAAATTCCTCATTCTAACAAGCTATGGTGTATTTACTGCTAATGTTTAGGACAGTATATGGACTCTTCCATGTTTCAATTACAGAATACACCGTGCAACTTTATACTGAGGCATGTTCTGTTAAAGTTCATATGGTATTCGTGATGTTGCTGTGAACTTTCAGATGGAAGCACAAAATCCTCAGCATGGGCATCCAGTTGAAATAAGCGTGGATATTCTTGATGGAGAGATGAATGGAGGAAGCAAGGGTTGCGGGGAAGCACCTTGTGGATTTTCAGATACTGGAAATAACTCCAAGAATGCCAAAGAACGTTCAGCTTCAATGCGCAAGCTCTGGATATCCGTGGCACTTTGTATAGTCTTCATGAGTGCTGAGGTAGCTGGTGGCATCAAAGCTAATAGTCTGGCAATCTTGACTGATGCTGCACATTTGCTTTCAGATGTTGCAGGCTTTGCTATCTCCTTGTTTTCTTTATGGGCAGCTGGCTGGGAAGCCACACCCCGCCAATCTTATGGATTTTTTAGGATTGAGATTCTCGGTGCATTGGTTTCCATGCAGCTCATCTGGTTGCTTGCAGGGATTTTGGTGTATGAAACCATTATTAGGCTCATCCATGGTACTAGTGAGGTAGATGGGTTCCTTATGTTTCTTGTTGCTGCATTTGGCCTTCTGGTGAACATCATAATGGCTCTTGTGTTGGGACATGATCATGGGCCTGACCATGATCACAAACATGGGACTGGCCACAGCCATGGAACCACAGTTAGAACTCATAACCATCATCACGTGGAGCACCCAAAACATGTTGACAATCATCATGACCACTCGAACAATGAGCACCATCATGCTCATGAAGATCATGTTGAGCCACTGCTGGATAAAGGGGAAGTCATGCATGAAAAGAAGCAAAGGAACATAAATGTACAAGGAGCTTATCTCCATGTACTTGGGGATTCCATCCAGAGTATTGGGGTAATGATCGGAGGTGCAATTATATGGTATAAGCCTGAGTGGAAGATAATTGATCTGATCTGCACCCTAATCTTTTCTGTTATAGTTTTGGGTACAACAATCAAAATGCTACGGAACATACTTGAAGTCCTGATGGAGAGCACTCCAAGAGAGATAGATGCTACAAAGATTGAAAAGGGTCTGCTGGAGATGGAGGAGGTGATGGCTATCCACGAACTGCATATATGGGCCATTACCGTGGGCAAGATTCTCTTGGCTTGTCATGTGAAAATCATGCCCGAAGCAAATGCAGACATGGTGCTAGACAATGTGATCAGCTATCTCAGAAGGGAATACAATATAAGTCATGTAACCATCCAGATAGAGCGTTAGCAGAGGTAAAGGAATTTACTAGTTGAATCTGGGGCGTGATGTTTCTGAGAGTTATGCTTTTTCTATCACATGAACGCATATACTGTTCATAGTGATTTTTAGGTACCAGGTAGAAATTGTCATGTTTGATTTGGCCATGACCGCTGTTTGGCTTCTGGTATTGTCAATTTACAAGTAGGTTTGGTATGTATAGTTTCTTCAATCCTTTCCACCGCTCCATGTCATACAAGTTTATAAAAACATCCATATACATACAATATTAACATATACTCTGTAGCAATTAACAGTTAAATGCTGTGCTTTTCTAATTTGGTTATTAGAACTTATTATTTTTCAATTGCATCCTTCCATATCCAATTTGCTAACCAATTTGAACGAAATATTAAATGATGGGGGATTGAAGTGTGAAATATAGATTCCATCCTCTAACTTTTATACTTTTTTAATTTTTTTTATTTTTCGGTTCTTGAATTTGAGAAAAAATAAAGAAAATTATTGGAATCCAGCGAAAGATAAAAAGATATCGGTTCATATGAATTATGGCCACTAAAAAAATCTTGATGCTTTTGATTTTTGTTGGATTGTTTTAACCTTAATATTTTCTAAAAAAATAGATTAGGGTTGATGAAGAAAGATCTTAACCACTCTAATTCAGTGTTTTCAAAAACAAATTGGTTTCTTTACGTTGGTAGGTTTTTTTAATATTCTAGAAGTGTTATTTAGGTGATTTTATATAAAAATATGATGAAAATAGGTTTTTTACGGAACCAAAATAACCATGACTTACTGAGTTTAATAATAATAATAATAAAAAGCCCTCCATGAATTGGACAGTATTTTTTTACACTAGATTTTTTTTTATTAGACCTGCAGCATAGCAGGAAATAATCCTAGTTCTTTCTACAGGAAGAAACTTTCGTCGGGCTGGGAAAGGAAATTGCTTTGTCTACCGCCAGTTTTAAAAAAAAGTTACCAATTACTTTTTAAAATATTTTTTATTTAAAAATAAATTAAAATAATATTTTTTATATTTTAAAAATTATTTTTAACATTTCTCTATCAAAATAATTTGAAAATATCAAAAATATATTAATTTAAAATAAAAAATAAATTTTTTCAAAATTATTTTCCGACAACAATGCGAAACACTGCCTTAGTTTTAAGTTTTAACACAGATAGGCTAGAAGAATTTCTTGTTTTCTCAATCATCAAACTGTGTGCAAGTTGTGTGAATACATAGTACATCCGTGAGTAACTGAGTGCTGTACAAAATTCAAAACCATGCTGACGTGTGTACCAGAAACAGCAGATAAAGATCTAAGATTATTTGGCCTGATATCTTTGACTTGATCATCAAAACTTCATTCAATAGCATGCATCAACTGTTACTGTGAGTCGGGGTCTACAACTGATAATTTTCTAGAGTCACAAGCACCAAATTGAGGTGGAGATGAAGCATCTCTCCGGGTAACAGCTCATTTGTTATACTACATCTGGGAACATGATGCTACGATGTGGGGGCGCTGCGCTGGTACCATCCCATTGAGTGAAAAGATTCGAGACCTTCTTACAGTGAAATGCTGGCACGACTATCAGTAAACTGATCTGGTGACGCGGTTGATATTAAAAAGATGCTGAAACAGGAATTACTGCAGAGAAGCTACTTGACCTTGTAAGATGAGAACAAGATCGATAGGTATAACGTTGATGGATGGGTTAATGCTAGACACGTTGTTGTTATTTTCTTTTCCTATGGTCTCTGGATGGGTTAGAATTTATCAATCAGCTACAAGACAAGTTCAAATTGCTGCAGTTCTTGAGAATGACCCTGGTTGTGTGGCTAGAGGTGTACAATAATTCTATACGAGTAAAAAGGAACCACATCATTGTTCAGAATGGATAAGGTTCGTAGACATTGTCAAGTGAAGTTTGGTTTTTTCAAGCGAAGGTTCAATGGATCCAATTTGTCTTCGTTGTAAATCGTGTATTTCGTAGACTATCCGTCTCTTCCATGTAAGTTAAAACACGCGTCTAGCATCTTGCCGCGTAGAATTTGTCATGATGGTGAGCTGTGTTAGATTGCTCGCCCTGATGTAGAGAGGGGAAGCAGCTGCCACATGCGAGGTGATTGTAGGAAAGTACATATCAAGCCATTAAAAGAAAAAACAACGCCTCACAGGACAGGAAAGGCAGGACAGGATTGAGGTTTAGAAAAGAGGATATGGAGTGTTTCATGGGATCCCAAGGTTAATTTTAAAGGTGGTCCTTTTTCTAAAATGCAAGGTTGTCTTAGCTGGGATTCTCAGTATCTGGGAGTCAGAAGAAGCATGGTGCCCTCATTTATGAATTATAGGCATGTTGTTGTTAGGATCCTCCGAAAATTGTGAGACAGGGTGCCTTGATCATGAGGTAATCTACTTGTCTGATTAAAGGACAGTGTGAAGCTGAGGTCGCAGGTTTCCGATTTTCCTTTCTCCCTTCAAATAACTGAAATTAGAATTCGGGTGGAGATAACCTCAAAATAACATTACTCGGTCAACCTCTTAATCAACATTTACTAGTAGATGAATTCTTTAAAGAGAAAACTTTTTGTTTGAATAAATCCAGGAAAAAAAACAAAAACAAAAAAAAAAACCCTTTGAATGGCACCCTGCTTAAAAGAAAGGCAATGGATTAGTGTTCCAAGAGGATTAACCCCATTAGTCTCCAAGCAAAAAACTAGAGTACGACACCAATTGAAGAAACAAACTTTGGACCTGTGCTTCTGCCCGGCTCGTTCTGCTACTGAAATTCTTTCTTTGGGATCAGTCAACTAATAAGTTCATGACTAGAACTGGAAGCTCAAAACCCACGGGAATGGGTTGAAGGCAAGTTTTCTGGGAACTCTGTTGCTAATTTATTCTCCACCATGTATGCTCCCTTTCGAGAAAAAAGGTTTCCTCCCCGACATAATTAATGCCAAATATGCGCACAAACAGAACCCATCCAAAAAAATTCAATTACCTGGGGATTAGGATGACAACGCCCCCTGCATCTTTCAAAAATATCAACGATGAAAGACGAAAGGTCAAAAAGAACAGGTAAATTTGCCTTTTTTTTTACCAAGTTGCTCTCAGAATGCGAACGTCAAAAATTCAAATAAACTTTAATAAATTCAGTCCAAACTTGTGGTGGGGTTATACAAAGTGTTCAAGTTTAAAGCCATATTAATAAACTATTATTAGGATTTTATCTATCGAATTCCCCACGCCGCTATGTGATGGACCAAAATTTTTTAACATGTAAAAAAATAAGCCCATTATCAAGAGAGATTATCTAAGTATTGTTAAACTCAATTTAATGAGTTGAATCCGAAACTTCTTGATTATATTTTTTTATCTAATTCAAATTTTAAATTAAATTATATAGAAATTATTTTGATAGAGCTAAGTTGACTTATTGAATTAACAAAATTCTATTGAGTTTAATAGCTTTATTTTTTAAAAAAAATATTATTTTTATTTAATCATATGATAAAAATATATGCTTGCACCATTTTTATTTAATAATATAATAAAATATTTTTTATTTAATAATATTATAGAAAAAGTAGATGATTGTAAAATTGAGCAGCAATCTAATGTCGAGATGTTTTTCCTAGACCACAATAATCTTGTACAAAGAAAACCACAATAAATAAATAAAATTTAATTCCCAATTAAAAGAATGTTGAAATATATATAATTAACCCCTCCTCATATGTTATTGGGAAACTTAATGACCTTTGTAGGGGATCAATTCCATTATAATCAAAGTTGCAAAAATATATTTTATTATCCATTACAAAGGCTGAATACATTGCTCCAACTGAAGTGGGTAAAAAGTTGTTATGAATAAAAAAGTTATTACATGAACTTGGCTTAATACAAGAGAATTTTATGTTGCACTACAATAGTCAGAGTGTTATTAATCTTACTGAGTATCATACTTTTCATTCTTGATAAAAAATAATCTTTGAGGTTAGATACTAATAGATTCGAGATATTATGGAGATAAAGTATTTTATTGTTGAAAAGATCCACATCAATAACAATGTGTCAGATATGATGATTCAGCCTTTATCGAGAGAGAAGTTTAAGTCATATAAAAGACAAACAAGTTTGATGAACCTTCCCAGATGAATCGGGAAGGGAAGAATTGCTGGGTTTAGTCCCTTCTTTTTTTAACAGAATCCATATAAACTAAGAAAAAAAAAGAGCAAAGGTTTAAAAAGACTTAAATATGTGTGACTAAGTATAAAAGGCCAACTTTGATTTATTTTAATTATGAGCTATCATATACAAGTGAAAAAAAAGAGAGAGAAGGATGGAGAACTTTTGGCCAAAAAGAGAGAGGGCAAAGAAAAAGAGTGTTCATTTTTATGCCTTAATCAGACAATGATTTGTTACCTGATTAAGACAAGATTTTGAAATGTTATTCCTATCGTCAAGCTCTTCAACTTGGATGGTGTTTATTGTTGAGAATCTTTCATCTTTGGGTATCTCTATAAGACATAATTGTTGAGATCTAATCATTTTTCTTTCTTATTATTCATATAATTCATCCTTATGATGATGAATTAGATGAATTGATTTATATCCTCTAGTTAAGCTAAGCTAGGATATAACTTTGTAATCTTGTTATTTGAACTCGTGAAAGAGTTAGAGTGAACTACGACCCTGTAATTTTCCCCACACCAAGATTTTCCACGTAAAAATCTTTAATGTTGTGTGTTTATTCAACTTCATCTTTTATTTTTGTTAATTGGTTAATACTATTTTAATTGCACAAAAAAGGTGAAAAAATTAGGACTTATGAATTATGAATTAGGTTATATTGTTTTTTTTCCCAACAACATTTAATTAACAATAAATTATATGCTATTAGTAAATTGAGATTCTCTCTATCTCATAGGTTAATTATTTTTTATTGTATTTTACTTATGATGTTACATAAAATGGTTAAAAAATTAGAGACATGGAAACTTGCTAAATTCTTGCAAAATAATAATAACAAAGCAGTTATAATTGTAACTTGATATTAAACAATTATTTTAGTCTAATAATTTAAACTATCATCCTAAAAATTACTCTCTGACAATTGAACTCCCATTTGCATTGTATTATATATATGAACAGCTGCAAAAATTATGCTAGTACTGTGCATATATAAATATTTTACTTTGAAGTTATATTTGCATCAACTTACATATTAATTAAAACAAAATATTTTTCTCAACAATTTTTAAAAACACATCCTTATATTATTATCTTGATATATTAAAAAAATAAAATTTTATAAATACCAATAAAGTTTCAATTAATTTTTTTATAAAAAAAAAGTAACAAAACTTAAACTGACCGTATCACCAACTCCTGGATTTGCTAGTAATATATATTTATCCTTCAATGAAAAACAAATACCGATAGGAAGAGAATGTGTTGTTTGCGCTGGGGGAGATAATCATAAATTCTCCCCCTCTATTTCATCAATATTTTTATTTGAGTTCATATACTTTAGTTTTTTATTTAAGTGTTTTTGAACATTTAAAAACAAATGAATCGATTACATATATCACAAAAACAAGGTCATGAAAATGTTTCTATAGAAATTATTAGCCTGTTGGTCTATGTTGTCTCGCGGGTTGTAATAAAAAAGATTTAACCGTAAAAAAATATTTATGAATTGATAGTGTGTTTTTTTAAATAAAAATAAATTTCAACCAAAAATTGAATGGTATTGAGATAGAAAAACAATTGATCCATTTGGGTTAAATTAGGCTAGCCTGTAAAACTTGTGGTGATAATTTTGAAAAAAAAATTAGAAAGCTCAATTTTAAATCAACTTGATGTTGTTTGACAAAACCAATATAAAAAACAATTTAATTAAAAAAACAAAATGAACTCAAGTTAACCAAGCAAACTCGTGGAAAAAATAATGCATATCATCAGATTCAATAAATTTTTAATCCAAGAGATTATTTTTCATTTAATTACACAACAATAAGACATATGATAATTTTTTTATATGAAACATATTTTTTAAAAGTAAAAAAAAAATAATGATAAGTTTAACTTAAATAAAAAAAATTATTGAAAATGCATTTTTTTAGGTTTGAGTTAAAAAAATATCGATAACTAATAGTGAAATTATATTTTTCAAAAATTGAGGAAAAAAAAGCATAAAAAAACAAATAACAGTTTGGACATCATGGATTAACTCGTTAAACTTGCGACTCGACTAATGAACTCAATTGGGTTCAATAATTTATTTTATAAATTTTTTAAATCAAATATAAAATAGCAAAAAAAAAGCCACGCGGGCCTAGGCGTTAAAGAAAATAGCCCAAACGTGCAAACCTTTCATCCCAACACGCGCACTTAAACCTTCAAAACACCTAAAAAGAACCTTAAGCACGTTGATAAACTCATTTATAGCCCCCCAAAGGCCAAAAAACATATCAGAAAACCAAAATCAACTCGAACCCAGAATCATTCTCGTGGTCAAATCTACTTCTCTGGGAAAAGAAAAGGAAAAAACATTTAGGTGAAACTTTCTTCATTAAATGCAATGTATTAACACCAAAATCAATTATTTTGATAGTGACAATGTCGTCAACAACATTTTTTTTTCTCTACACTAGAATCCGATAATTTTCATTTTCTTTTCTAACAAAAAAAACTGGAAAATAAATGAAATAAATTTTGATATCAAAATTAAATTTTTGAAAATTAAAAGAACTAGTTACCTAATAGCTAAAAAAATGAGGGGTAAAATAAATTTTTAACACAAAATTTAAAACCGCCACCTATTTTACTCAATTTTTTTTACTTTAATCATATTTTTTTCATTTCAACCCTTTCTTCTAAAAAGACATGTAATTGAATACTAATTTGGACATAAAATAGCCAAATCATACAAGAAAAGAGGATCAATTTAGAAATTTAAACCATAAAAAATGCTGCAATATTTAACCTACATGCTTTAGTTTTTGTTAATTAATTGACGGGGTAGAGATACCAAAATTGTGTGTACCTGGTATCAAATTTGTTAATTAATATTAAGGACGCATCATCAGACGGAGTGACACTGTCCATAGAAGGACTTTCCAAAGGTGTTAAAAAAATTGCATGAAAGAGGAGAGTGAGGGGGGGGGGGGGGGGGGGCCCCCCCCCAAATGGCGTGCCCCCACAACTGGCTGTCCCCGCTGCTGGACAAAACTGCCACCTCCAATAATGCCATTGGGACCTTTCAAACCAGACAACTGATCTCCATTCCCTTCTTCTCTCTATCTACCTGCTAAACCCTCACCAACTCTCAACTCTTTTCACTCACTACTCTAATTTACATCTTTCAAGCTAACTTGGGTGGCTCTCTCTCTCTCTCTCTCTCTCTCTAACCCTTCGTTTGATTTTTAAGTTTTACCCATCTTGAACTATCCTTCTTGGGCTCCATTTCTAATTACTAATACTACTACTAGCTA
>Ga0325404_1008376_pt1 | contig 10646 bp, 11 predicted proteins | sample PopdelMetagenome_18_FD_205664 | JGI IMG/M metagenome (GOLD analysis project Ga0325404, IMG submission 205664) | Populus deltoides microbial communities from Bellville, Georgia, United States - Xylem-Control-R1 | ecosystem: Host-associated > Plants > Phyllosphere > Stem > Wood/Secondary xylem...
GAAAGAAACCTAGTTATCCACGAATCTACGTGGAGTTAGGGTAGACAAAAGCAGGTCCAAGAATATGGACTGTTCACTGTAATTAATAGTCCATCCAGGTAATAAATATCATAATGATTGAGAATTGACGATGTGTACAACGTTAATGGAGATCAAAGAGACATATCTCCAACCATAGCCGATAGACACAGGAAGAGGGTGTGAAAAGACACGAGACGAATAGAGTCTTGACACACCCGAGTTGAGTTGAACTGAGCTGAAGGAGTAAACGGAGACGAAATAGTAGTTGTGTTCTTATTACAGCGAGTGGGGGCAACAGACGCGGCTTGTGTGGGGCTTATTAGATTCCAAAATCAAACGTGGTGGCATCATAAAATTAATGAAAAAGTGTACTAGCTCCCTCTCTCTCTCTCTCTCTCACGCACACACTCAAGAGAAACCCGCATTTACATCACACATTTACCACTCTCTTTCCTAACCTTTTCCTAATTTCCCTCTCTCTCTTTCCTCCCTAAATTCTCTCTTTCAGGCGATCTTGATCTGGAACCTTAACAAACCACCATTTCTTGTCAAGTTATTCTGTACCTTTTTTTACAAAGTAATTTAAGGGCTGCTATTGTTTTTGATTTTTAGGTTATCAGAGCTGTAATTGAGGGGTTTTGGCCATGTATGTGACCTTTTTTTCCGGATCCATGGATGTGTTTGGGATTTCTGGGGGGGCATAGAGAGGATGACTAGGACCAAGTTTTTGGGGTTTGATTTTAGTGAGAATTTAAGTTGAAGCGTTACTGATATGTTTATGGGATTGGAATTTCATTTTTGCCCTGTTCTTTACTTGGTTAATTTTTGTGCAAGTTGTGCTTCTTTATTTGGTTGAATTGGGTTCTAGTTGCTTTTTTTTTTGGGTTTTGATAATTTAAAGGGATGGAGGCTACAATTGGTGGAAAGTCTCGTCATTTCTATGGTCCAGTGGTGTCGGATTTAAAGACAGTTGGGAAAAGGAGTTTAGAATGGGATTTGAATGACTGGAAATGGGACGGTGATCTTTTTAAAGCTAGTCCATTGAATTCTGCACCATCTGATTGCAGGAGTAGGCAGTTGTTCCCAACTGGACCTGTACTTCATGAGAATGCGGGTTTGTGGAACAGTTCATCTTCTTGTTCCGATGACAATGACAACTTGGGGGATGAGAAAGGAAAGAGAGAATTGGAGAAGAGGAGGAGGGTTGTTTTTGTTGAAGATGAAAACTTGAATTATGAAGTTGGGTCCCTTAATTTGAAGCTAGGAGAGCAAGTCTACCCCATCATGGATGAAGATGCAAAGAGTGGAAAGAAGACAAAGGTTTCTATGACTGCTTCAAATCGTGCAGTTTGTCAGGTGGAGGATTGTAGGGCTGATCTGAGCAATGCCAAGGATTATCACCGACGACATAAGGTTTGCAATGCGCACTCTAAGGCCAGCAAGGCATTGGTGGGGAATGTTATGCAGCGGTTTTGCCAGCAATGTAGCAGGTCAGTTTGGGTTGCAGTTTCTTTGTGCGAAGAAACATTTCAGAGTGTTGCCAACTTTGATCATGATCATTGTAGTACCTTCTTTACAAGCTGTGTTATAAAAACCGCAGTACACCATTGAATTTGTTTGCATCAAGCTATTGTAGTTAATATTATGCAGCCTCATTTTTGGGGCATGAGCATATTATGTAAAGATGTATTTCTTTTAACTAGTTAGACCCAACATGGTTATACTTATGGGCAGGTTTCATGTTCTTCAAGAGTTTGATGAAGGGAAAAGAAGCTGTCGCAGGCGTTTGGCAGGGCATAACAAGCGGAGGAGGAAGACGCATCCTGAAAATTTAGTCAATGAAGGTTCATTGAATGATGAAAAGGGTAGCAGCTATCTGCTGATAAGTTTACTGAGGATTCTCTCCAATTTGCACTGTAAGCACATCAAGTTTTTGTACTCTGTTGCTTTTTGCCCATGCTGGGTGGAGCTGTTACAAATTAATTGCTGGAAATGGCCTACAAAGTCTCGACTAAATCAAACCAACTACTTGCAAAAAAAATTTCCATTATGCCAAAACTGTAAATATAACTCAAAGACCCTTCAAACAGGATCAAAGCATGGGATGGCGATATTTATTTGGCTGTTCATGTATAAAAGCTTTGGGAAAGTGGGTTGTAGCCGACTCTTCACTTGTTGGGGTGAGTTGGGTTGGGGGTTGAAGTTTTGTAGTTATAGGAAAAATTGTTTCACAGGCTTAGTCTACACAGGCTTGACCAATCATTGAGAAATGCAATGGACATAGATAATTCGATTGATCTGGTTTACAAAGACCGATTCTATGCAGCAACTACTAGGATTAGAGGCCTTCTCTTATTTATCATTTTACTTTATGTGGAACAAGGGTATTGCTTACAATTTCCATGATTATTAGCTGGTCCAATTGTCTTACAAGTTTCAAAATGTTAAAATTCTCAATTGTCTACCCTGTCTATTTTGGTTGGTTTGAAAGAGAAATTATCAGGTACTCCTGGTGGATTGATACCCCGCCGCATTAACTACCTATAGGGTTCCATTTTTGTGAGTCAGGAGCAATACAATACACCAGAAGTACTTAATGATCTCTCTGTTAGAAAATTACAATAAAAGAGAAAGACAAGTGCCTTTTCTTTCCAACTAAAATTTTAAGTGGGTGTCATTCTTTTGTGCACTTCAAAAAAAAAAAAAGTTGTGCACTTCAATAAAAAAAAAAAGTCAAAAGTATTTTCTTGTCCACATTAGCTTCAAGGCATATTCTTATAGCTAATAATTTCATGTGCCTGGTTATGTCAAACTATCTGTGATCTCTTTCCCCGAAGATAGGTACACGTACACACGTAATAAAAGAAATCTTTGACAGATCCAACAAAGACCTGGGAATTAGATCCTGTTACTTTTCTCCCTCTCCTTCGTCGGGCTTGGTCGTTTAACTCCCGTCTCCAAGCATGGGATGCTATTTTTTTGAAGTGTAAAAACTGTCAGTGTTGGTACAAAGCGGGTACCAATTATTGACAGAAAGAACCATCTAAGTTCATTGACTATATTATGGACTAGTTACAAATAAGCAATCCATTATGGTTTTTGACTCGCCTTCATCACAACGAACTTGTCCGTTATGCCAAAAGTGTGAAATCTTAACATACAAGTCCTTCAAAGGAGACAATTTTTCTTTAAAGGGAAGTTTATAAAAAATATGTAGGTGGAATAAATGTTTCATAGACTTAGTCCATGTAGGTTTGATCTATCAAGTTAGTCAGTGCATTTGATTCACTGTTACATTTGGCTAGTGCAATAGGTCCTGATCTGGTTTACGTAGACTAAGTCTATGCCAGTACTGAACTTCCTGACCTAGTTCAATGACCTGCCATAACTGTGACTTTTTCTCATTCTCCAGAAGTAATTTTCAGGATAAATCAGGAATCTCATTTTAATATAATCAGTTGATATCTGTGTGAGTTTTCATTTCCTTTTCATTTGTTGTCATTATTGTCAAACTCTCTCTCCTTTGATTCTACAGCCTCTGACTTCTATAAATTGCAGCAAATGGCTCTGATCAAACAAAGGATCAGGATCTGCTTTCTCATATATTGAGGAGCCTGGCGAATCTAGCTGGTGCAACTAATGGAAGGAGCCTATCTGAATCACTGCAAGGATCTCAAGGTTTGGCTAATGGCAGAGCAATCGTCGGGAATCTTGATAAAGCACATGATGCTCTTACAAATGGCCCCGAATCTGCTAGACCTTCTAGCTCAGCTTCTAAGAAAGATGATTGCATTATTTCTCAGGATCTTCTACGGCCTTTGGTTCAATGTGGGACTGTACATATTTCTGACTTGGTGCAAAAAAGAATATTGGATAATGATGCTCAGGTTGGAACACTTCAAGCTCCTTCAGGTTCACAGTCTATAACATTGTTCCCATCAAGAAACAACCTTCCAGCCAAAACAAATGAACCAGAGGCTACTGTTGGAAGGATCAAATTAAATAACTTTGACTTGAATAATGCTTATGATGATTCCCAACACTACGTAGAGAACCTAGAGAGGTCTCATTCACCTGTAGATACAGGTATGGGCTCTTTCAGTTGCCCGTTATGGGTTTGGTCAGACTCACAAAAAACAAGCCCGCCGCATACTAGTGGGAAATCTGATTCAACTTTTAGCCAGTCGCCTTCTAGTTCAAGTGGAGAAGCTCAGGTGTAGTTTTAATCCTTAGATTATAATATGGGCTTGCAGCTTACAAACCCAATAGTTACTGGCACAGTGCTTGCACACACATTTCACTTGACTTTTCTTTCTTATCATTTTACAGATTCGTACAGACAGAATTGTTTTTAAACTCTTTGGAAAAGACCCAAACGATTTCCCAGTTGCGCTGCGAACACAGGTATGTTCTGAACTGCTATTTAGGTGGATTTTCTGTCAGACAGTTTTCCACTAAACATTCTAATGCTATAAATTGTGATGCATCTCCAGATCCTTGATTGGCTATCTCACAGTCCCACGGACATCGAGAGCTATATAAGGCCTGGATGTATTGTATTGACAATATATCTTTGCCTTGAAAAATCAAAATGGGAAGAGGTATGCTTTATGCTGACTCAGAAATTTTAGTTAACCTACACTTACTGAAGAAAGGAATTATTGATTTACTTTATCTTCATTGCTACATGCAGGTTTGTCTTGATCTAGGAGCAAGTTTAAGTAGGCTTCTTAATACATCTAGTGACTCTTTTTGGCAAACTGGATGGGTGTATGTTAGGGTGCAAAATTGTGTATCCTTTATTTATAATGGTTGGTTGCCCTCTCTCTTGTGATCACAAGTGCTCATGTTTACGCTCGAGGAAAGAAGAGCAGGATTTTGACTGGCCATTTGTGCTGCAGGTAGAGTTGTTTTAGACACACCATTACCTATAAAGAGCCATAAGAACTGCAGGATCTCAAGCATCACACCTATTGCTGTCTCTTTGTCTGAGAGAACTCAATTTGTAGTCAGAGGCTTTGACATTGCTCAGCCTATGACAAGGTGATTTTATCTTCGCTGTTGGTCAACATTTTATCTGAGAATTGAGAAATAAATTTGACATTGACCATCTTTGGAAAGTGGGAAGGACAAGTCTCAGGAGTTTTTGTAGAAAATTTTGAAACTAATAGTGATTAGTGTGAATTGAATCATACTACCTTTCTATTCCAGGCTGCTTTGTGCTGTTGAAGGAAAATATCTAGTCCAGGAAACTTGTTATGACTTGATGGATGGTGCTGATACAATGAATGAGCTTGACAAACCCCAGTACTTGAACTTTCAGTGCTCTGTACCAAATTTTGTTGGAAGAGGCTTTATTGAGGTGCTATAATCTGCTCCTTCTCTCTCATGATGTTGTCGTTGTCTTTACTTTTGCAACACGGATGGTTCTGTATTAAGTTCATAGTTCCTGTCCTTGGAACATTTACATGTTCATATTGTCGTACAGCAGCTTCTTTGCTTTAGTTCTTGAAGTCTCAACTTGTGGTATATTTTGGCCCCAATTTGTATGATTTCATGGTATGCAATAGGTTGAAAGCTTGATACGGTCTTTGTCAAAATTTTATAGCTTTTTGATGGCCAAACATGCATGAATTATGAAGTCTAGGATATGAGCGGGCTGTTTCCCTTGGTATTAACGACTTAGAACCTTTTCTGTCGTTGACCTTGAGGCCCTCAGCCACTTCTCTAAGAAAGAAAGGGGATTCCTTATTTATAACTAGCATAATCTCTTTCTCTCTGTGTGTGTGTTTGTGTGTGAAATATTATTATTAAACAACAAAAGTTGTCCAGCAGACTCTTGTGCTGTCCTAAAATAAGGCATTGGAGCTATAATTATATCTGGAGATGACTATCCTCTTAGGGATCATTTGAATAAGGTTCGAACATAATGGGAAAACTAGAGATAAGGTCTGCTGTGATTTTCTACCTTGCTGAATTTTCATTTTGTACAGCTATTTTGAGAATTTTGGGTATTTGTATCTGTCAGGTTGAAGACCATGGTCTCAGCAGCAGCTTTTTCCCATTCATTGTTGCTGAGCCAGAAGTATGTTCAGAAATCCGTATGCTGGAGGATGCAATTCAGGTGGCTGAGACTGCTACTGACATGCATACAATAGCTGAAAGAATGGACATCAAGAATCAAGCGCTGGACTTCATACATGAAATGGGCTGGCTTCTACATAGAAGTCGCTTGAAATTTAGACTGGGCCAGTTGGATCCCAACTTGGATCTCTTCCCTTTCAAACGCTTCAAATGGCTTATACAATTCTCCATGGACCATGATTGGTGTGCTGTGGTGAGAAAACTCTTGGCCATTGTGTTTGATGGAACAGTAGATGCGGGGGAGCATTCCTCAATTGAGCTTGCCCTGTTAGATATGGGTCTTCTCCACAGAGCTGTGCGAAGAAACTGCAGGCCCATGGTGGAACTACTATTAAGATACATCCCAGATAAAAAATTTGGTGGAACAGGCACTCAGCAGAATCAAGTGGTTGATGGGCGCAACAGCAGATTCATGTTTAAACCTGATGTTGTTGGACCAGCTGGATTGACTCCTCTTCATGTGGCGGCTTGTAGGGATGGTGCTGAGAATGTGTTGGATGCCTTGACTGATGACCCTGGATTGGTATCTATTTCTCTCTGATATCTTCTTTCAAATATTTTAATGGATATCACATTCAAATCGGTTATGCTATAACAATTGAATGAAGATCACTCGTGATCTGTTTGGCAAGCATTAAAACCATCTTTGACCATGCCCATTCCTTAGATGATTGGGCCACGAGCTGCACAGATATTCTATTTCTGATCAGTGGCTTAGTAATCTCTGTTTGTCCCTCTCATAATATCTCTGTATATGGTAACAAATTTGCATCACATCCCCTCCCCTTCCTTGGAGTTCATTTTACTGATATCTGTGTACCTTGTGCAGGTGGGAATAGATTCATGGAAGAGGGCTCGTGACAGCACAGGTCTGACACCTTATGATTATGCATGCCTGCGAGGTCATTACTCTTACATTCATCTAATGCAGAGGAAAATCAATAAGAAATCAGAAAGTGGGAACGTGGTGCTTGACATCCCTAGTTCCCTCGTGGATTGCAATTCCAAGCAAAAAGATGGGAATGAATTACCAAAAGTGACCAGCTTGCACACTGAGAAGATCAAAATTAAAGCAACGCATCGGCACTGCAAGTTATGTGAGCAGAAGCTGGTTTGTGGTGCAGCAAGAACATCTCTGGTATACCGGCCAGCAATGCTCTCAATGGTGGCCATTGCAGCCGTCTGTGTATGTGTAGCTCTGCTCTTCAAGAGTTCTCCTGAAGTTCTTTACGTGTTCCAGCCTTTCAGATGGGAATTGCTGAAGTATGGATCAAGCTAAGCTAGATCTACTTGTTAGTATTGCTGGTACAAGGTCTAATATTCTTTTTTTCCCTTCCCGTTTCTCAAAAAAAAACCAAAAAAAAAAATCACCTGACAACGTGTATGAATTAGTGGAAAATATGATGTATATGTAATAATAATAGCTAATTTAATTTATAAAACTATAATAGGGAAATGTGTACTTCTACATAGACATGCATATAAAGTAGACACAACTGTTTATTTTCCTGGTGGGTTGGGTCGGGGGGCAGAGGGTGAAAGAATAATTTATTTTCTGTAGTCTCGACTCTTGAGGCTCTTGTACTTTGAACAGGTTTAAGCTTCTAGCAGTGAATTATGAGCTTCATAGCTTGCTATTATTTCTTCAGATTATGGGGTTATACATTGTAAGAATTCCAAAGAAGGTTTCAATGAATCCATGAATGAAGTGGTTTAGCAAATCCTTACTATGTCAACCTGGGTGCAAGTTCAAAGGGCAGCTCATGAGAATAAACTTAAATTTAGTCATCTCCATGTCTTCTAATATCGTATTTGAGTCAGATTTATAAACTTAAATTCAAGAGTCTCTGTTTCTAGATAATCTCATAAAAAAAATGTAGATTAAAAAAAAACTAGCAAAAAATAAAGAAAGTATTTTTGCAATATAGGTAAGAATAACATTTTTTATTTTTAGTTTTACATTTAGTAGACGCTCTTATTCTCCTATTATAGTTTGTACCTTTCCTGATAAGGTCCCAATTGAGATTTTATACTTATATTTTTCTTAACAATCAGTTGAGACGTCAGCACTGAGATCATTTGTTGCAGATATGTTAAGCGTTTGAATTTAGTTTAGATTTAAAAACATGGGACACGTAAATATTTATAATCCACTGTAAATCAATAAAGTTATGGTCTCCGCTGCTGTATTCAAGTCCAACACAGACAGTATGATCAGAGTCCCAAGAAACCGAAGCAAATAATGTCTCTCCTCTTCTCATCTCCCCTCCCCTCCCCTCCCCTCCCCCTCACAACAAAAACACCCCTAAACACAAAACCCATCAACAACTGCAACAAAGCCAAAACCCTCTTCACACTCACAAACTTCTTCTCCGATGTGCATTTACCTCTGCTGCTACTGCACTACCTTCTTCATCTTCTCCTAAAAAGAAGCATTGGAAACAAGGTGAATTCCCTGGAATAACTGACACTTCATTTCCCAGGAGAACCGCAATAAAAAACATCAAAAAGAAATTAGACCGCAAGAACAAAGCCAAGGCTTGGGTCAATACTGTAGCTGAAGCTTTAACTGATTGCGTTCTCAAGAAACAATGGCTCCAAGCACTTCAGGTTACCTACTAACCCTCTTCTTTTACTAGTTTAATTCAAAGTCACCAACTGGGTTTTCTTATTTTTTTTTATTTAATTATGTTGTCATTGGCAGCCAAACCCATAATTTTACTTAAAGTTTGGATCTTTATCTGTTTGAGAATGTTAAAGGAACAACCCTTTACCTGCATGAAACCAATTTTACTAGAAAATTAGCAAATTGGTGATCTTTTTTTTGTGTGTTTAATTATGCTGTGGTTGGCCGCCAAACCAATAGTTTTCATAAATCTTGGATCTCTAGATGTTTGAGATGCTAAAGGAATAACCTTTTTTATCAACCAAAGGAAGCTACATACATGAAACTCTTGGTACTCTTGGGGAGATGTGGTCAGCCTCAACGTGCCCACCAAATTTTCGACGAAATGATTGAAGAAGGAATAGAACCCACATCTGAATTTTACACTGCGTTGCTTGCAGCTTATTGTCGAAAAGATCTTATCGAGGAGGGTTTCTCAATTATTAACCAGATGAAGACTGTCCCTCGTTGCCAGCCTGATGTTTACACTTACAGTACTTTACTTAAAGCTTGTGTTGATGCTTCGAGATTTGAGTTAATTGACATTTTGTATCAAGAAATGGATGAAAGATTGATAAGTCCAAACACAGTCACGCAGAATATAGTTTTGAGCGGATTTGGGAAGGTGGGGATGTATGATCAGATGGAGAGAGTGTTATCTGGGATGTTAGAGAGCAAGACATGAAAACCAGATGTTTGGACTATGAATATAATTCTTAGTGTGTTTGGTAATAAGGGTCATGTTGATTTGATGGAGAGATGGTATGAAAAGTTTAGAAATTTTGGAATTGAGCCAGAAACTCGCGCTTTCAATATTTTGATTGGTGCATATGGGAAGAAACGGATGTATGATAACATGTCATCAGTGATGGAATACATGCGCAAGCTTCAGTTTCCGTGGACGACTTCTACTTACAATAATGTTATTGAGGCTTTTGCAGATGTGGGGGATGCAAAAAACATGAGTATACATTTGATCAAATGCGTGCAGAGGATATGAAAGCAGATACAAAGACATTCTGTTGCCTTATTAATGGATATGCCAATGCGGGTCTATTCCATAAGGTCATTAGCAGTGTCCAGTTGGCTGCAAAGTTTGAGATACCGGAGAATACATCATTGTATAAGGCAGTTATATCTGCGTGTGCAAAGGCAGATGATTTGGTAGAGATGGAGAGAGTTTTTAAGCAGATGAAAGATAAGCTATGCCTACCTGATTCCAGAACCTACTCTATCATGGTTGAAGCATATAGAAAGGAAGGTATGAATGACAAGATCTACTATTTGGAGCAGGAGAAACAAAAGATGATTGCCAATGGTGCTTTAAGTGATTAGATCATCTGGTGGAATCCATGGTTGATTTCTGACCAGAACGCTGCTACTTCTCACCTCTCAGCAATGTGAAATTTTCTCTGGGAAGTGGCTGAAATGTTCTGCTCAGGCATTTCTGTTCCTGATTCCTGGGACAATCAAAGCCTTTGTTTACTGGACGGGGGAATATCCTTTGTTCCCCCTTGGGCTGCAAGAAACTCTTGTAAATTGCTTCAGCAATCCTCTAAGCATATGTAAGATGAACAATACTGTTGTGATCAATTTGATTACTGTTTCTGTGCAAGCTTGAGGACATCAATTGGTTGATTTTAAGTGCAACATTTTGTTTCCTTCACTTTTTCCTTGTAAAATGCCATGTTTCCTGCAATTTTTTTCTCATTAGAGAGGTGAAATATATGGATAGAACTGCTGTCGAGAAAAATGCAATACAGGTAGGATGGACTGCATCCTCAGTTTCGTAGCTGGAACTTTTAAGAGGGTGTTT
>Ga0325404_1008377_pt1 | contig 10643 bp, 3 predicted proteins | sample PopdelMetagenome_18_FD_205664 | JGI IMG/M metagenome (GOLD analysis project Ga0325404, IMG submission 205664) | Populus deltoides microbial communities from Bellville, Georgia, United States - Xylem-Control-R1 | ecosystem: Host-associated > Plants > Phyllosphere > Stem > Wood/Secondary xylem...
AAAAAAATATATTAACACCCCTAGTACGCCTTACCTAAAGTAAGCTGCATTAGTTTTTATTGTTTGCTATGGTTTGGTGATGTCTATTTCTACTAGCTTACTATAATGAGTTTGCTACGATGAACAAATTCTAGTTTTCTAGGTCAAGAACTCGGTCTAGGAAGGTAAAATATCCTCAATTATCGTCGAGGTTTTTTTTGAGGTAAAACTAGAATTTTTGCTACCATGTCATTTCAAATGATATTTCAGATGAAATTCCTTGTAGATTTTATCCTTGTATTAGAAGTGAAGGAGTTGTATTATTCATAAAAATATTTTGGATATTAATCTCATATATTTTTTAGTGTTTTCATTCTCTTTCATGCTTTGATTTTCCTTCTAAATCTAGAGTTTAGGTCATATTCTTTGGTTCATAAACCTTGTTTACAAGTGCATCTAAACCAAGATGATGTTGTTGGAATTTAGGGAGGTATATTGTAAACATCCTAGTTGCACAAGTAATAAGTAATAAAGTTTTAAAGACAAATGATTCATCCTTAACAAGAACAAAAGTCTTATTATTTTAAAGTACTTCAAAAAGTCTTTAATTTAATTTAAACATATATATTTTTATTATTAGTATCCATGGTGAAATTTTAAATTAGTATCAATTATATGTTTAGATATATACTTAGCATGCATACTAGTATTATATTTGTGTTGATAACATGTTTGTCATGAGTTATTATTTTGCATGCTAATAGATTTAAACTTGTATGAACTCCATGTTTTCTTTCAGAACTTTTTATATTTACCCTATTTTATTATGATAAATTAAACATAATTGTACACTAGTCCGTCTATATATATATATATATATATATATATATATATATATATATTTCTTTGTTTTTACACACCATCCTGGATATTTGCATCATCAAATGCAGCCATCAAGTCCAGGTCGCGACACCCATCTACATAGCATACTTTATAGATTGCAAGCCGGGATGATGGAACTCCACCTTGAGCAGCGCCTTGGCCAATGCTATACAGGCTTACTCCTTCAACCATGAAGCCAGCTACTGTGGAGGCTGCATGAGTGCCATGGCCTAGATAGGCATTTCTAAGTGAGTCCATTTGGCAATTTCATAATTCTTTTTTATTTTTTTAAGAAATAAAAAGGAAAAGGAGAAGTAGGTCACAAGGGAGATTTGACGAGGACAGAAAACGTTTTGGAATTAAAAAATTAAAACAAAATTGAGGATGGTCGACCTTAATTGGTGGATTATTTAATAATTCTTGATAATAGAGGGACTAATTGATTAGTTTTGATAAGCTTATGATACTAAGTTATAATTATAGGAATAATTAATGGAGGATTTGGAAGTAGCATCGGATAACCATTAACGGTGATTAAAGCCCAGCACGAAAGAAACGTAGGCTGGGCCTGGGCCTACGTCGTTGATTGATCCAGGACATTTATATTATGGGCCGGTCTCGATAAGAATGGTAAGAATAAAGCCTATTTCGTTATAATTGGGCTTGAAACCCATCACTTCTGTTTCCCAAGATGGGACAGGTTATATTACACGATAATTTTCTATTAATCCTGTTTATAATTTTTAACTAATATTACCACTCCACAATCCAATCCTATCTCTTAACTACAACTCGAATAAAAAATAATCTCATGCTTAGGAAAGATTTCTTGAGCACTTCAATTCGAAAAGAGAGAAAAAAAATGGATTAAAAATTAAGGATAGGAGAATAATTAGAGTGAGGAGCATGTTTCTTAATCTTTCTTGTTTTAAATGTTAATTACCTTCCACTGTCTCAAAAAAATAATAATAAAAATCCAACTCAAGTGGGAAAGTTACAAACATGGTTAGGCTAGTATTAGCCACGTTTTGTTGCCTTTAATTTGCCTAATTAATCACCATATATTTTATTCCAACGTCGTCGGCCGGACGTGCATATTACAGCCTAGCATGAGAAAACAACACAAAGTTTTCCACAGCAGGCAGGCATGCACCGTTTTTAGGAATGAAGTCCAAATTTTCTCCTCTTTCTTCCCGACAAAAGACGTGTGAGCTAGGCTGGATCTAAAGTTAAACGAGACTGAAAACACGAGTTCAAGAAAATACAACTCTAGATCTATTTTTTGCACTCAGTTTGTAATGGGAAAGCCATCCTGAGTCACAGCGATACATTCTACAGAGACATCAAATCTCGTATATGTTGAAAACACACATATAAGGTTTTCTTTTTCTTTTTTTCTTTGAATGGTGTAGAAGAACATGTTCTCCATGAATACATAATGTAAGAATGTAGTTGACAGAGCCATGATATTGTTCTAATTAGGTCTTGGTTTTCCTTTCAATCAGTTGTTAGAATCTGTCACTTCATCAGATTTTTCGAAGCTAGAAGCTGCCAGGCCACTGTAGACATACCACGTTTCACACGATAGCTATCATATGGCAGGCTGACGGCACGGAGAGCAGTGGAATAAATTGCAGGTCATAGAAAATAGAAATCAAAGAAGCCGGTTTTCCTCCTGTTGCAATCACACTTTTTGAAAAGCGATCTATATATATATATATATATAGTAATAAATTAAAGTAAAAGTACCGGCTTCTTTAATTTACGGCTGCAGCAATTAATCACAAGGGCTGCTGTCAAGATTCTATATATCTTATAAAACGGCTAGTGTGAAACCCTTGGAAAAAGCTTTGCTTTACGGCTTATTTATTTATTTATTTATTTGTTTGTTTATTTGTTTACGTTTGAAGTGTAAAAGGCCAATTTTATTTTGTATCAGCTGTGGTTTGACATTCTTGCATTAAAATAAATATAATGTGGTAATTATAGTTGAACTAATAACTTGAATTTAGTGGTTGTTTTGACTGCCATCTGTTAATTAATTATATTATAATTTATATTATTTTTTAACACTCTCGTTTAAATAAAAAAATTTTAGTCTTGAAACTTGCACAAATCTATACTACCTCGCGATTAATTTTTTATCAAATAAATAAAAATAATAAAATTCAAACTCGTGATCATTTGGTTATCAAAATTTTGATAATATATTAAAAAAAATAATTCAACCTAAAAATCTAAGTTATTAGATGAAATTTCAAAATATGATTTATATTATTTTTTAAAACACCCTAAGTTATTGGGTTATTCAATTTTATTTAAAAAAACTAAAAATCTAAAAATCTTATGCTTGATTTCCACGTTTTACATATGGATGGAGCCGTAATATATATTTTCCAATTGATCCACCGGATGTGTGCTAGAAAAGTAGAAATCATCTTTAACATGTTTAAAAAATGAAAGAATCTAAGAACTTACATGAATGGTTAGCCTAGGCAGGCTTATCTTCCTTGTCGACCCTCGTGAGAGAAGTGGTCAAGATGCTAAGTTCAACTATTCCCAAGTTGATCTTGGATCTACACACATGCGCTTGCTGCTGGGATCGAGTAAAAAAAAATAGACAAACTAATTAAATTGAAAAAACAAGAAAAAAAAAATTAATAAAATTGAACTATGAAAAAAATTGATTACAATATTTTTAAAAAATTTAATTCGGTTCGGTTTTAGTTTCATAACCGAACCGAAACTGGTCGGTTGAGTTTAGGTTTTTAATTTAAAATAATCAAACCGAACTAAAACCGGTCAGTTGGAGTCAATTTCGGTTTGGTTTCAAGTTTTTTTTACAAAATTTCAGCTTGGTTGTTTTTATAAATAAAAACCAAACTAAATAAAAAATAATCACTTCTCCTTGCTGCTTTTCTATGGGTAACCTTTTGTATTTTTTTTAATGAATGAATCTGGGATGATGAATTCCAATATTGACATTCTGATTTACATCGCTTGGCTAGTTTGGACATTAATTTGGGTAGCATTTCTTTTCCTTTCCAAATAAAAAACAGAGCTAGCTACTTTGAATCACCAAACACCCCTGGCAGCCAAGGAGTGGCAGGCCGGCCGGCCGGTCACCGCTCCCCCAAAGATGAAAAATATCCTTAAACTACGAGTATTGTTGGCGCACCCATGGAAAATAAAAAACTCCATTGCTCCACCACTGTCACAACCTATCCCTCCTAACATGGAACCTCCATTTTCTTGTTCCCAATGGCTCGATCATAGATTTTTTTTTTTATATATATATATAACGAAGAGCATATAGGTAATTTAGGCAACAACTTATGACCTCCACTTAATAAAATATTCTAAAAATAAATAAGATATATTTATTAATTATACTTTATAAAATAAAAATTGTCCGTCACTTAACAAAAAAAAGCTCCAAAAATAAATAAAATATATTGTTAATGACGTGTTATGAAATGAAAAATTGCCTTCACTTAACAAAAAATTCCAAATACAAAATGAAGATTACTCAAGGCTTCACTTGTCAAATATAAATAAAAATAATTAATAATAAGACTCCATTTATAATTTTGTTTAATTATACTTTATAATTTTTTTTTATAAATTAATTAAATATTTTAACATAGTTGAGAAAAGTGATAAACGCTGATTTGAAAATCAATTAACTTCAAAAATAAAAAATAAAAAATTAAATTAATTTCTTGTTGAAGCAATAACCAAAGCGGTGGGCCCAAATTGAAAAACAACGGCACCAGTTGGCATCAACTTTAGAACAAATGGCTGTGATTTTTTTAGGTTTTTGAAGAGTCACTCGTCTTGTTTTCAAAAGTGAGAGTTGAATTATTAAATGATTGCAATTAATTTAGGGTTTATTTGATCATTAGTCTACTATAAATAATAATTGTTTACAGGGCCAAAAGCATAACACGTTCTTCTCTTTTTTTCTCCTCTTTGTTCATAATTTCTTTCTTGAGCATGTTTTGACAGAGAAACTCTAAAGTCGTTGATCCTACTTTTATAGATTAGCCTTGATGTGTCTTGAAAATATAATTATATTGACCCATAAATAAATTCAAAATGATGAGAGAAAATAATAATTTAAAGTAAAGATTTAATTGCATCAAAGTCTTTCATTCAACCTTGTATTTTCCTATATTAATCGGACCATCTTAACCTGGCCAGTCAGCATGTCAACTCAACATTGAGATCTTGCACGAGGACACGGAGCCTCCAGTATGGATGGCCATGACTAGTTGTCGAGCGACATTCTTGATTCTTACTTATTTCGGCTCCTGATGCATGCATTTATCTATCTTTCGGTTCCAATGATTTACTTCGAACGCGATGGTGCCAATTACAAGATCGCGCATTTTACACGACAATTGTTTGAAACGTGGTTACATGCACCAACATTTTTACTGTGGTTGTGGTTTTTTAAAATATTTTTTTATTAAAATACATTAAAATAATATACTTTTTTATTTTTAAAAAATTATTTTAAGATCAGCTTATTAAAACGATTTAAAATATAAAAAAAATTAATTTTTTAAAAATCAAAATTAAAATTTTTTGAGAACGCGGTTTGCACCGCATTCCCAAACGTTCTCGTAGAAGTGTTTGGATGATACAACTTAAATTATTTTTTTAATATTAATATATTAAAATGATTAAAAAATAATTAAAAAAAACAAGATTTAAAAAAATTAAAATTACTTTTTAAACACAAAAAAACCATACTCTAAATGTTCAATACAACATTACTAGCTATTATCTCCGATCTTATCCAGAAAATCAGCATATGAACTCTTTTAATGAAACACATGGATGATAGGAGTGAGCAGGAGATTTCTTAATTAGCTTGGATAGCACGAATTGAAACGTCGTTAATATATAATGTTAAAATTGAGTTATAAAAAGTGGCCACTTGAAGTTAGGTAGCTGCCATTGTCTTGTACTGCTTTTCAACACAGATCGTGCAAGAAACTTACTTAGTGCCATTGCCAATAGTGGTTTTTTGTCCAATTCGATCGACTTTCTACATAGGGTTACTCATAAACTTACCATGATGGTTATTGGAAATATCTTGTGTCTTGTGTTTGTATACTATCATTAGTGTTTGAAATTGTGGTGGTAATTAAAGATAATAATGTGTATAACTATTTTGAGAGTCATGATGCAGCTGGAAGAACAAACGAGATCGTTACCTCCTTACCTAACGTTATTGATGGTGATATCAACACTGCTCATAAATTGAGTTTTATGTTGCGGAATGAATTTAATTACCTTCTTTAATCTAGGGCAATCACAATTGCTCTTGGTGGAAGATTAAAATTAGGATTTATCAATGGTACGATTGAATCTCCTGATGCTAGCTCACTGGAGTATGAAGCCTGGTTATCAAAAGATCAGTTAGTTATGTCTTGGATCTTAAATTCGATGGAGCGCAATCTTGTTGAAAATTTTAGTTACTCCGAGTCTTTTTCGGACCTTGAAATGTTGTTCGTGATACATGTATGGAAACCAAAACAAATCTGCCCGGATTTTTCAAATTCATTGAGATATTGCCAATATTAATCAAGATGGAAAACCTTTTGTCAGCTTCCTGGGAAATTTAAAAAAATTATGGAGTGAATTGGAGATCTATTGACCTTATATAATAGATGCAATTACCATATCTTCCAGCTATTGGCTAGCCTTAATCCTGACTTTGAGGATTTAAGAAGTCACATTCTAATGAATACTAAACTCCCATCCTTCCAAATATTTGTGCCACAATCCAACGTGAAGAAGTTCATCGAAAAGTCATGTCTCGTACTATTTCTCCAAGTAATCCTAATGTTAGTGCTTACTTTACACACTGTCGAATATGATGTTCTTTATATATGTGGATGATCTCATCATCACATGTAATAGCAGTGAATATATTGCTTAGTTGAAAAAGAACCTCTAACCCCAATTTCCAATCAAGGATATGAGATATTTGAAGTACTTCTTTGGAATTGAAATGACAACTACTAACAAAGAGCTGTTTCTAAACCAACAAAAATACATTGCAGATCTACTTCAAGATTCTGGTTTGTTACACACTAAGCTTGCTGCCACTCCATTAGATAGCAAATTAAAGCTCGATTCAGATGGAGAAGCTATTGATTCTCTTAGCTACTATCAGAAACTTGTTGGAAAACTTATCTATCTGACTATCACATGACCTGATATTGCGTTTGTTGTTAGCTTTATCAATCAACACTTGCATGCTCCAACCATTTAACACTTAGGTATGGTGAAACGCATTCTGTAGTATTTGAAAGGCCCTATTGGTCGGGGCATAATTATGAATAATAACAGGGATACGAATGTTATAGGATACTCTGATTCTGATTAGGCTGGTAATGCACTTGATTGCCGATCAACTACATGTTATTGTATGTTTGTTAGTGGTAACCTGGTTTCATGAAAAAGCAAAAAACAACGAGTGATAGCTCATTCTAGCATAGAGGCTAAATATCATGCTATGGCCTCAGCTGCATGTGAGCTTGTATGGCTCAAATGCCTCCTAACCGATCTTGGTTGTCCATGTAGTATTCCTAAGCTCTTTGCTGTGATAATTAAGCAACCATGCACATTATGTCTAATCTTGTTTTTCATGAACGCACGAAGCATATTGAAGTTGATTGTCACTACATTTGTCAACAAGTCCAGTCAAAGCTTATTGTTACTCAATATATGCGTACAAATGATCAATTAAGAAGCATAACAAATGTGTTCATCAAAGTTCCGCCGTCAACCCAATTTCACTAACTATTGAGTAAGCTTGGATCTATTAATCCTCTAGATCTAGCTTGAGAGGGAGTATTGGAAATATCATGTGTCTTGTGTTTATATCTATCATCAGTTCCTAAAATTATGGTGGCAGTTAAAGATAATGTCATATATAACCACAAGCCAAAGCGTATATGTATTTCCTCTTGCTAATAGGATAACTATCCGAGAGGAATTGAAGCAGAAGCCTGCCAACTATTTCTTTATGTATGTGTGTGCGTGTGTAACTCCGCTTAAGAGCAATAAGAAAAACGTGAAACTCTTTCACTTATAATTTCTTCAATGGTTTTTTTTGAATTTATCAATTACGTATATGTAAAAAACAAACCAATATATTATAACCTTGATTGTATATTGATACGATCAAATGATTGTTGTCTTTTTTTAAATGTAGAAGTGCCAAAGTAATAAATAACGTGATAAGATTGAGATCAATCTACAGAGAGGTTAATTATACAAAACCACAAATAATAAAAAAAATAGAATTGAAGAGAACTTTGAGATGTGATATTAATGTAAAGATTAAACAAAGATAAAAGAATTGTCAAGGATACAGGATCCACTAATGGTATTTTAAATAAGTATAGTCCAAACTCTTTTAATTACTCAACTAGAAACCACGCACAGAAGAGATTCCATTAGGATGATTTATCATTGATGGCTCATTTTAATTTTTTAACGTGATTATATTAATTATCTTATTTGAGTAGCGTCAATATATACTTATAAATGTTGTCAAGTATTCATGATACTAACTTATGTCAATAACAAATTGAGTTCCCTTTAAAACACATGTGTTGTTATCGATATAGTAAGCTATGAAAGAATCAAGTATTTGTTGTGTCAAGAGTTGTACATCATGAATCTAGATTTATCACTTAATAAACAGAGTATTGAGATTGACTAAGATAACAAATATAAAAGATGTTAATAGCAAACTTTCTTGAATATAAACATGAAAGTTTATATTGAACTTGTACTATACTTATTCTTACATCATTAGCGTAGCCTTTTCACATTGAAAAAAAATAAACTTAACTAAATATAATGAAGAAGTAAAACATAAATAAACAAGATAACATAACTATGATATAAATTAATTAAGTATAGTAAATGAGATGATGAATTTACACAAGAGATTAAGGAGAATATAACATGAAATAAAACTTGAACATTATAAAAATACAAAGAAAGAAAGTAAGAGAAAGATCTTGATTTGAAATTCAAGATGCCTAAATGTATGACAAATACCTCTTTTTATGGGTTTAAATCTAGAATTATTGTTTTAGTGGCTAGACAAAACATCATCAATAAAATCAAAATTTAAATAGATGATCTTCATGAAAGTTGTGGGTATTTGTCTCAAATTTTCAAAAAAAAAAATAACGAACTCATTTGGATTGCTAGAACTCAAGATATGGGTTGAACACTAAATAATGTCTGAGCTTGGACAAATTCAGACTTATCTTTTATTGCCAAGATTTAAACTTTAAAACAGCAGTATTGAATTTTGGACTCATTATTAATGTTTTAGGCATATATCTTAGTTTTCCATCAAGTTAAACCACACCTAAATCCAAGATTTACAGATTTAGTTATGATCCAAAAATTCAATGGTGTTACAGTTTGAATCGAACCAACCTAACTAGAATTTTTTCTCTAAGCTTAGCTTTTTATTTGTCTCCTCAACTTCAATAGTTAAACACATTGATTAATCCTGTGAATTGTGAGATATGTCTATTTTGCAAACTTTCATTTAAAACAAGTACTTACCATAAATTAAAAATATTTTATATTATTAGACCTATTATTATAAAACATGTTTAAAGTTAGAGAATTTAATGATAATTTAAATACAATATTATGATATAAAACTTTAATAAAAATAAACTTTTAAATATTTATGATATACATTCCTCCAAAATATCTTTTTGTCAATAAAAACTTAAACCAACCGATTTCTTTATACTTTGTATGTATTTCAATTCCAACATGATTAATTATTTTTTAAATACATGATCAGCTAACAAGATATGAATTTTTTTTTATCATGTTAACTTACATGATTGATTAATTCTTAATTTTTTAAAAAAACTATTTTCTATCACAGTAAATTCTGTCATCTCTCTTCTTTTTTTTTCTCCTTTCTAGAAGGAACAAGTTTCGCGCTCAAATAGAGTTGGTTCGGTGAACACTAAATAAAAGTCACGTGCTCTTTTAATTTTGATGGTCGTGGTTGAAAATTAAATGCATTTTAATGTTAAAAAATCAATATAGAACAGTTATTTAATTTTCAATTCAAAACAGGAAAATTGTTCTATACCCGATGTTTCTCCCTAGCTAGCTCTATATATCTTCATAAGTTATTTGTTAATTCACCCTTTATAACCATCACAAACACCATACTTTAGCAGAAAAGAACGAATGAGTTTATCCTCTGATGAATATGAAATCTGATTTAAGGATATGGTATCCCTGAAACCAGAGGAAAATTATACGGTGACTCCCGGTCTAAGGGCATCGCCGATGGGTCAAAAGGGAGGTTCAGAGAATAAAAGGAGATGAGATAATGCCAAGCAACTTCATGGGTTGCCATGGTTTCGCATGAATATTTGAGTAAAGTGCTGAAGTTGACAGCACTTATTGGTGGCTACAGTTTTTCATAGTTTTCAACCTAGGGCCCAGTATGAATAAAAACAAGGCTTACGTACGTTTATGGTGTCCATCAACTTTTCAATCTTGTTCTAGATAATATAATATAATATATATATCGAAGTGTTGCTTCTTTCAGTCTCTTGGGACGTAATATACCGTAGGTTGGTTGAATTGTTATGTTGCTGGCGTATTTAAAACGTGGAAAACTGGTGGAAAAACAACGGTATATCTATTTGTCAATGTCATATCATCTACAGAAACAGGAAAATTAGCTGCAGTTTTTGTTT
>Ga0325404_1008379_pt1 | contig 10641 bp, 12 predicted proteins | sample PopdelMetagenome_18_FD_205664 | JGI IMG/M metagenome (GOLD analysis project Ga0325404, IMG submission 205664) | Populus deltoides microbial communities from Bellville, Georgia, United States - Xylem-Control-R1 | ecosystem: Host-associated > Plants > Phyllosphere > Stem > Wood/Secondary xylem...
ATGTTTTTACCAAATAATTTTAATAAAATTTTTAAAATGAATTAACGTGATTAAGATTTATAAATATTTTATATTATCAAGTAAACACAATATTTCATGAGTTTTTCAAACTTAATACTTCTCTACATTTATATTTTCTCATGTATTTATATTTTATTATATATTTATTAACTTAAGTATTAGAGAGTCCCTCTTGAAACTCAACGCTTTTCGGCACTTTCATCTTTTTTTTTTTTCACCACATAGACTATTTAACATATTCACATTGAAATTTTTTTTTTTGACTTACAAGGAGTTAGAACACAATGCTAAATACACAAACTTTTTTATGTATTTATTGTCAGAGTCTCTACAAATGCTGATTTTTTATTTAGAATGACACATTTTTTTTAATGATAATAGTGCAACAAACACCACGATCTATGCAAATTAGACGCATTCTTTTTTGACTAATGACTACTTATTGTTAATGTGTCACTAGCATTCATTAATCTCTTCACCAATTACAATACAGGGTGTTGCATCCAATGATAAGCACATATGTTTTTACCAAATAATTTTTATATAACTTTCAAGATGAGTTGACACGACCGAGATTTATAAATATCTCAGATCACTAAATAAACACTGTCAGGATTAAAATCATCATTTAAGGAATTGATTTGATCTGTACATGGCTGGTCTGGTCCATATGTTTCCTGTTTCACTTGAAGTTTAAATCTTAGAGGAGGTCATAAGAAAATAATAGCCGAGGAGGCACGATTGCTTAAAACCTGTGTTGCAGGACTTTTATCAATTTTTCTTTTTTATATTTTATCAAACGCGAACAATGCATTTCTTAAAATTGAAATCTTTAAAATTTTATCGTCTGGTGTTGTCTTCTATTTATCGACAGTCAAACCTTTTCGCAAAATGAAGATCGACAGACTTTCCCAGTCCATTTTTCTTCTTCTTCTCACCAAAAAGGTCAGGAGACAAGTTATACCCATTTTACCCCTGTGAACTGGAAATTATTACGTTCTTGCTTATAATAATTAGAACGTTGGATGTTGGAAAGCAGGCGCGTGATTTTCTTTTCTTTTTTTGGTAAACTGACCAATGAGAGAGAGAAATTGAAGTGACGTCTGTTACAAGCGCGTGATTTCAGCGTTGCTTATAAAAGCGTCTTCTTACCTCTCCAGTAAACAGAAACTACCAAATCAAAAACTGCCACGTGTTCTTCTTCCTTCGTATTCATTAACTTCTTCGCTCAAGATTCCTGCCCAAAAATCTACACCCGCACCTAACCCCCCCCCCACCCCCCCGTTCTCTCTCCTTCTCAACGAAAACGTTCAAAGGAAACAATGTTCTTTCTTTCTTTATAAATCAAACCTTCTCTTTTTAATAGAAAACAAATCTCGAATTGAAAATGGGAAATGCCCTGAGATTCCTGTGTGGGCATTGTTGCGAACCAACAGAAGCAGGGGACTCTTATTCGTTGGGACCACACGGTGTATCAGCGGCCACAGTTGGTGTTTCAGCTCTTGCCCGTGACTTGTTACACTTTGAAATCACATCTCAGGTATTCTTTCTTGCTTATGTTTTAAGCTTTCTTGAAATTCTGGCTGTCTCTGTTAATGGTTGACTTTTCTCATGGTGCAATTAAATTTCTGGTCATGATCGATCTGAGTGATCATGGAACTTCCGTTATTTTTTTTTATTACCATGCTATGATTTGCCTTATTTTTATGATCTTTAGAGTTTAGAGTGTCTTCTGCTTGTTTTTTCTTAAGGTCCCAGAAGGACTTGGCAAGCATGTGGTTTCATCCAAGAAGGCTCAAGCTAACTGGTAATAATTACACCACAATCCCTAATTCTCTGCAGGTTGTATGATTGCAAAGTTGCAAGCATGTTGTAATATGTAGCTAGTATAAATTTTGGACTTTTATGAAGGTATAGAAAGTTGTTGGAGGCCTGGAAAGAAGCAAAACCCCCACCAAAAACTCCTGAAGAAGCTGCTAGGCTGGTTATTCAGACCTTGAAGAGACACCAAAAGGCAGATGTTGAGGTACGAATTGAAAACCACCTACCATAGCATTAGATTTGTTGAGGTGCAGAATGTTTACTACATCAGCGCAGGTTTAATGCAAGATTATTGTTCCTATTTTACCTCACAGGGTTTATTGGCTTTCTATGGTCTCCCACTTCCTCACACGCTTATTCAAGTTTCTACTGGGATCCCAACATCATTGCCTGAAGGGGTCAAGTTTGAGATGCCAACACTACCAGTTAATTATAGCAATAGCCCTAGCTCAAACTTTGAATTTATTTACAATCAATTTATTTCTGAGAATAGGTTTCATGTGATAGACAATTTGATTTAATTAACCCAGGTGGATGCAAAAGCCGTAGCTGATGGAGACACCATTACAGTTTATGTTAGCACGACCGACCCCAGGGAGTCAGCTTATGTTCCAAGGGAGGTTCAAACGGCTACTGTTCAGAGATCTAAAGCTCGTGCAGAGAGGAACTATGGGAAGGCAGATGCGCTTCATAAAAAAATTGTTGAAGCAGGATATCGGTTGGTTTTCTGATTTCTCTCGTATGAATTTTGTTCAATGAATACTCGGGCGACAAATCCCTTTCCAACAAATGCTTTGTAAACTCTTTTGCGCGCAGGGTATTAAATATTCAAAATCAGGAGATTCTTGCTCGAAAGTATCGCATTCGATTAAGGTAACATCTGCTCCCCGTAAGATTCAGGGGGGTGTTTAGTAGTATATTCTTAGTTATTTTTTAAAGAGTTTTTTACCCGGAAATATTAAAAAAATAAAATTTTTTAAATAAAATTTTGACATTAAAATATCTAAAAACACAAAAAAATAATCAATTTCAAGTGATTTTTTAAAACAATTTCTTATAAAACACGGTTTCCACCAAAAAAAAAAAACACCCCCTCAGTCCCTGAATAGTCTGCGTTTCGCATAAGAGGTTAATGTATCTGGAGGGGAAACGATATAGGGGCATAGATGCACCTGAGAGTGCAATGCCATATGGGAAAGAGGCGAAAGAGGAGCTTGCTAATCTTGTTCAGGGCAAGTGTTTGAGAATCCTTGTTTATGGAGAAGATCGTTATGGCCGCTGTGTAGGTGATATATATTGCAATGGAATATTTGTACAGGTGTGTCCCCATTTTCTCGAATTTGTCTTTCTGATTTATTAGTGGTGTATGAGATTTCCAAAATCTGTGTGTATAATAGGAAATAATGCTCAAGAAGGGGCTCGCATGGCATTATACTGCTTATGATCAACGCTGGGAACTAGAAACAGTAAGTGGCCATTATTCTTTGCTAACTCCCGCACTGGAAATTACTCACTCTTTTCCATTAGTGAATATAATAAGATTGAAACCTCACCTCGCAGAGAGTTTTTTAATATAATATCAAGATTTTAATAACCAGCGATTCCTTACGAGTACAGGGACTTGTTGGTGAAAAGTAAAATTATATCATTAGATCCACCGAACTTGAACATTTCTGACACTTTCGTAACCTAATTATTGTAATTTGTATTCATCTTACTAGTGGGAAAAGGAGGCTCGAGCAAAGCGAGTAGGGTTATGGGCTTCACCAAATCCTGAGAAGCCATGGGAATGGAGAAAGGACAGACGCGAAGGCAGATAGTATTGTCCTAATTAACCCATCCAGACAGGCGTGAGTTCTCTTTTGGGTGGGAAGGAGCCTGCCTTGAACCATGTTACGCAGGCATGACCCGAACCAGGCTTCAGCAACTAGCAACCCATTAATTGTACCCCGTATCAAATTGGAATTTGTCTAGAAATCCTGTACAAATTTATGCTAAATGCTAATTCAAGTTTTGGTTGTTTAATGTTGGATTGAAAATGTTGTTGAGCGCCAGTAAAATATCTGTCAATGATCAAGAACTTATGAGGATAAAAGAAGGGAAATAACAAGCGTGCTAGGTTAGAATCTCACCTCTAAACTGAAACCATGAATATCCGACAATCAAGTGCAAATGGGGAAGAGAAAAGATTAGTAAAACACGTTTTATATGCAACATTCCTGTTTCTTTGCTCGAGGCAAATGTACCAAAGGACCAATAAAAGTACATAATCGAAGATGTTTCCAAGCGAAACCATATGAGCAACCTCTTCATTCCACATTGTGTGCTAAACAGTTTGTGGTAAAGAAAGAGTAGAAAGAGAAACAGGAGAAATTCTTTCCGGAAATGGTCCGGAAACATATGAACCAGGGCCCAAAATTTAAATGCAAAACACCACACTACAAATGAGAAAACATACCTAGAGACTATAGTTGGATAATACAAAGGAAAACTAAATCAAAAAAGTTTAACAGGTGGGAGGGATATCATCAGCATCTGGACTTTCAAAGAGACAGCGCAGCTGAAAAATACACTGCAAAAGACAATAAACAGAATTCAGTATGAAAGCTCTTCACAACTTGCTAAAATCCATTTATGAGATGCAAACTACAATTAATAGCTTTATATCTTTCCAGTGTCCAATTTTCTTCTACTGGCTGACCATCAACCTGACCAACCAGCCATTCACGCCTAACAAGACCTCAGTTGTTTATACCCCTAAATCTTTCCACCTCAAAGGATAATACAGCTTAATCCCTCCAAACACATTTCATGGCTTACTGACAAAACCCTCATAAAAACCAGAGCTCAATGCGCTGTCCAAACCAGCAGTGTCAGCTGTTGCTTAGCGTGCTCTCAACAGGTAGTCACTTTAAGTTTTATGAAGGTATGCTCTGCAATTATATCTCTCTTGCTAATATTAAATGGAGATTAAAGCTTCTCTCACCTTCTTCTAGGAAATACCACTGACTTCATAGAATCACTACAAACTATTGATGATAAAGTGAAATTCATAATCACTACAAGCTAGTCATGCATAGATGGGCCACTTAAGCATACTGTAAAAAAATGATTGATCCATTCTAAATCCAAAAAGGCAAGCCCATGAACTTGCAGTGGCAAGATACTTTATCCAAGGACAATGCCCATTCATGGCAAGGACTATAACTGTCTAGTTTGAGACTAACAACATGCAAAATCATTAAGGGGGATGATTAATGTGGGTGCAATGTCAAAAAGAGTTATGTCTGGTAGTCATAGTCATGCCCATCAGGTCAATGGCACAAGCAAGCCCTTGACTTCTAAAGAATAGATTGATTGAGGCCTGAATACACATTCGTACTCCTTAGATACATCAAATGTCAACAAAATTTACTTATTCTAGTGAATGAGCAAAAATTTAACAGAGTCATGCAACATTAAAAAAGAAATGGAAATTCCTCAGTTCTCCTGGACCATATATCCCTATCATCATCTCATTTTGTCTTTATTTGTCAATATAAAATAATCTCAGATATCCAATGTGGGCATAAAGAAGTAAAATGGATCAAATTGAATACTGGAAAGCTATTTCACAGTCCAGCTTAGGATTAAGAACTCAAGAAAATGAAGCAAGCATAATAGAAACAGATCATGACAGCAGGAGAAACTCTAGGATTCAATTGGCACCATAAGGTATGCATAGAAAGGAAAGCTTTTTAATAATTTGGACAAGGGGGTAGAGTGGAAGCTATTCTGTCTTACTTCCTGGCTCTGTTTTATAAGCAAATATGCAAGTCCAGTGGATATCCTGATTCGTTATGGCAACTTCATAGCAGTTGACAATTACTCCTAGAAACCACTTAAGATCATTGAGCGCAGCATTGCCAACAACAAATTATGTTACATAATCTTAAGCACTATGGCGTTACTTTGGGAGTTTTCTCCTCTTTTGTGGTTTCCAAAGCCGCAAGAGGATTCTTAAGCACTATGGCGTTACTTTGGGAGTTTACTCCTCTTTTGTGGTTTTCAAAGCCGCAAGAGGATAAAACACAGTGATTCCCACACTTTGTTAGGAATGAACAAATCGACAGCGTGGCAAGAGCTTCTATTGAAGCTGAACATGACCCAACATATTAAGCACGTCATAAATTTTAAAAGTTATTATTGTGCATCCAGTAATGGTTAATTTTCTCAGACAAACTGGTATGAAAGATGAGTTTTCTACTGGTGCATGGAAGGAAAGTGGAAATAGAATCAATCAATAACAAGAAATTAGCAAATTAGCAGCAACAATGGTAGATTCACCTTGCATTCTCATTTGTGATTTTGTCAAGACTAAGAATGTCTGGTCTTATTTCCTGTCATCCTCCACTTCATCTGAATCCGAGTCACTTGCATTATAACCTAAAGGAGTCCAGATAAAAGTCACGTAAAACAAACAGAGCCATACTCTAAAATACCACTGAGAAGAAGGGAGGGAGGGAAGGAGAGTATATGTACCTGGACGTTTATCGCTTACTTTCCACACCGACATTCGACGTTTTGAAGCTCTACTCATCCAATCACTTCCCTTAAACATGAGTTTATGAAGATCATTTAGAATGGAAAATTCACAACCAAAGAGATTGGGGAGCAGTACAAAACTGAAGATTAAGCAGGTAGATTGACAAATGGAAGGCTAAGAATAGCTGGTAGGACTATAGGATTAGCAATGAAACAAAAGCCTTTATCAAACACATACTATGAGACTGTCACGCTGTAAACATTTCACTTAACACGCCCTCTCATGTTGAATAGAAAATGATAAAACTTTGGTATTTGTCACAATTAGAAACAAATGATTCTACAAAGACACTTTCCAACCCTTATAATCTAAATAGCAAAAATCAAGCTTAGCTCACAGTTCTAAATGTCAATTTAAAAAGCAAAATTTCCTATATCCACCAGGCTTCCAGTGACCTCTCAAACGTCAAAATTGTATATACCATTCTGCAATTTGGATGCCAACTGCCGATGGAAGAATCTTATCTTTGGACTATATAAACTTAAACCCATTTCCATTTTGCTTCATGCAACTAATGCACAGTAGTAATTCTTCACTAATCTTTAAACAACAGCAAAGAAGACCACGGAAGTATATAAAAGTTCTAATTTTCTGTTCCTTTTCCCAATTTCCTCAAAAGCAAACAAATGTAGCAGCCTTGGAATGCTATATAATATTCTCAATCCAAATTATATACACAACTAAACAAGCATGCAGAAGAAATTGGAAAGGAAAACCTGCAACCTAATATGAATTGAGTTTTCCCTTTTTTAAAGCCAAAGGCAACATAACACTCAAAAATCCAATATTTTCTTACAATTTACACCAAACCTTGAAATCGCACATCAACGGCTGCATCCTGATCTTGGAACTAAATACAACGCTAAGAACAATAAAATTAAAGAAACCACCAATACAAAGAAAACCCAGAAAGAAAACAACATAAAGAACCATAAAATAAACAATCAAAGAAAGAAAAAGATAAACCTTTTCAACATCTTTAGGGACACCATAGCCATTAAAATACATCTGACCCACAAGAACTTGCATGGTTATATCACCAGTCTTTGCTTCCTTTAATGTATCTTGAAACCATCTTTTAGCACAATCAGATACAACCAGACCTAAGGGCACCCGTTTTTGGCCATCCAAAATAAGAGAACTATTTTCCATCCCTTTTGACCTTCAAACGCTCCGAGTCAACCTGGACCTCACCCGGCCGCGATGGAATAATGGGCAGGATGCTTCTTTTGTGTTTTGGCTTGTGTGAAGAGCCTCTTTTGGAGAGTTCTAGGAGTTTGCCTGTGGAAGGAAGTGACTTTCCCGTACAAGAGAAAAAGATCGACAATTTTTTCCCGGGGGGGGGGGGGTTTTGTCAGTTTTATTGGGGCTTTTGTTTGTTTCTATTTTTGGGGTCTTTACTTTGCTTTTGCTTTTGTTTTTGTTTTTCCTTTTTTATATCCAATCCTTATCTGTTGTTTGAACAGCTTCCTCATCAGATGATATCCATGGTAATGGTGATTTCCTGGGAGGATTCTTTACAACTTATTCTTTATTTATTTATAATTAAAAAAAAGGTCTTCAGATTTGTAGGGTGAGATGTGAAGCGGCGAAGGCATGGAGAGACTCTCTTTTCTCCTCGCCTCGAAGGACGACTTAATTCCCATCTGACCTAGTTAAACTAAACCCGTGATCTAATTGAATTACGGCAAATCCTATTTGTAATCGCTATCTTTGAAGAAAAAAATATTTCTCATATTTTTATTTCTTGAAATAATATATTTTAAAACTCTTGAGGTATCATTCATTGAGAAAGGGATATGTCGGTTTGTTATTTACTTTGTCATTTTAGTTTGAAATCGAGAAAAGTTGTGAGAATTTCTCTACCAACTAATCCTTTCTCTACCATAGTTTCTGGAGTTAGAACACCACATAAACCACCTTGAATATCAACTAGATCATCAACTGGAAGCTTACCGCGGATTGGAATTTCTCTACCAAGACTGCCAGGGAACACATAAGAAGCAAGAAGCCTCGTGTTGACTGGCATATTCTTATTTTGGGCACTTGGAATCTACCAAGGTTGCTGTCTTAACAGATTGTCTACAGAGATGAAACAAATTAAGATGGACACAAGTATTAATAGTGATTGTCTTTTCTACATTGGTGATAACATGGAAGATTGTAATCATTTGTTTTTGAGTTGGCCATTCTCTCAAAACATTTGGAAATCAATTCTGCGATTGTGCTGTATTAGTAGAACTGTTGTCAGATGGGATTAAGAGTTTCAATGGGCCAAAATTGACTTTGAAAAGATGACTTTCTTGTCTGCTCATCTCGGGATAGCTTGGAGTGTCACATTATATGATTCGGAAAGAGAGCAACTGCAGAATTCACGATAATGCTCAGCACTCCGAGGAAGTTGTTTGCAAATGTGGATTTTTGATATCGTAAGGAGTAGGTTTCACAATTCTAAGCTGCTCTATAAGGCTCTTAACAATCCAAAGTATGTTTTGTTTTTTACGAATTGATAGTTTGCTCTGTATTCAAGGATTTGTTTCCTTTTGTTTTAGATTTTTGCCTTTTTTGTATAAACTCTTGTAGGGCAGAGCCCGGCCCTTTTTGTTGTCTCTTGATCTACGAATCCTTTTCATTCATAAAAAAGAAGGAAGGAAGGAAGGGAAAGGTAATTCCAGGTTGGTTCGACACGATTTCGATTCCAAACTGATATTTATCAATATATTTACAACTTTTTAGTTTCCATAATCTTGCAGCCTGCAGAATGCTGATTGTTGATTCTATTACACAGGAGACCAAATAAGTCTTTGAATTCTTTGTTGCAAAATGCAAACGCAAAAATTAGAAAGATTATTTTCTAATTTGTTTTCGACATGGAAAGAAAGAAAGAAAGAAAATTGCTCTATAAATCTCACAGAAATACAATCAAGCCTTGGCTTCCTATTTCAAGATTTCCTCTAGTTTGTTCGATCATCATGACAGAATACCTAGCACGACTCGAGAGGAGAAAAAATGAAATTACTCCACCATACAAAGTAGAGGTTTTTTACATGATTAGTTCATCAGGCCACGTCAAACGAAGCCATTACAACTGCTGACCGAATCAAAAAAAAAAAAAAAGACCTATCAATAGGGCAGAACGCTCTCCAACGTTCATTTGGAAACTCCTCCCAACAAAAATTCTCATTTGAAAAGAGGAAGATCCGTTTTCAGACAAAAAGGGATAGAGTATCTACCTGTACCCCTCCAATTATAGAAAATGTTGAGTCAAAAATTCTATGTAAAAAGATACGATAAACGTAAAGAAGACAACTAAAAAAATAGGAAACAAATCAAACCAGCAGTTTTTGGATAAATATCCGAGCACAAACCGTAATAATTTGGCGACAAAAAAAGAAGCATTTGATTGTCTTCCAGCTAGCTAGTTTCCCACAGGTTTCAGGCAATTCAATGAAGGTTCCTGAGTGGGCTTATGGGGTTCCTCCTGTTAGTGTTATTGGGGAAAGCTATTGTACTCCTTACCCCCTTGAGTTGATTGTCAAGAAGAAGATTAATAAACTATCCAGTTCGCAATTTCAAGTGTTTGATCTCAGTGGAAACTTTCTCCTAAAGGTAGATGGTGGTGTCTGGAACTTCAAGCTGAAAAGAGTTTTGCTTGATCCTGCTGGTTTTCCAATCCTCACATTGCGGGGAAAGGTAATTGATAATTAATCTCTTGTGAAAATCAATCCTAGCTAGCATGAAACAAGAAGATCATATATATTATTCCTTATAATTTTTTAAGAAGTAATAAATTGCCAGAATATATTGATATTGCATTTATTGAAGAACCTGAAGATGTCTATGTTTTACTGTTATTTTTTTATGTCAAGGCACTTGCATTTCGGCATAAATGGAAGGCTCACGCAGGTGAAAGCACACACGACACCAGCAATATCCTCTTCTCTGTGAAGCAATCTCATCCTCTCCAGATTAAAAAACAGATCAATATCTTCTTGGCAAACAACTTCAAGAAAAAGGAACCTGACTTCCATATAACTGGAGCTTACACGTCTTTGTCATTCAAAGTTTACGAAGGCCGTAGACTCATTGCAGAGGTACTAACGAATAGCTTTTATGCTTACTTATTTTTAATTTCCATAATAATTTGGCTTCGGATATGAAAATGCGAACATCTGTTTGACAATCAACAATATTGTTGAATATATATATATATA
>Ga0325404_1008386_pt1 | contig 10633 bp, 4 predicted proteins | sample PopdelMetagenome_18_FD_205664 | JGI IMG/M metagenome (GOLD analysis project Ga0325404, IMG submission 205664) | Populus deltoides microbial communities from Bellville, Georgia, United States - Xylem-Control-R1 | ecosystem: Host-associated > Plants > Phyllosphere > Stem > Wood/Secondary xylem...
CTACAAAACAATACATTTACATTAACAAATCAATTGTGGACTTTGCACTCATAATAATTAACAATTTTGAAACTTCCAAGATGGAGAGAAACTCTCAAAACAATACATTCAACCTGGACTTGTTAGGAAAAAAAATCTATTACAGCAGCAATTACCCAACAAAATCTACTTGACTTGTCACAGAAGTTATATATCCAGTTCTCTATTTCAATCACTTTCATAAGATCACTTCCACACTATATGTTCTAATGGTACTGCTCCTTCATTTTGTATTCTCTTTTTTTTCTCTCAATAATTTCTACTAGATAAAAACAAAGATTTAGAGTTGTTATGCTCAATCATCAAATTGCCTAATCAATCATTCCATTTTAACTTTAAGGCATACAGTGAGATCTAATGAAATGCCAACAAACTCTTTAATCTCTCCCACTAACCAAGGCAATGTATAGTTATTCATTCCTCAGCATAATTTGTTTGCTCTTTACCAAATGCAACAATATTATATAAAAGAAACAATATCATTAAATGTAGCAAGTTATCCAAAGGAGATTTTCTGTGAGACTGAAGATATAATATTTTGCACAAAGAAGACCCCCTGGCGATGAAATGAGACATGGAAGTGTAGAAATATCATCCAATACTAGTAAATTATCCATAACGGTGCTTTAGGAAAAGTGGCAAGTTGAATGTGGACTTCGGAGAAAATGATTTGAATTTATGTTTTTATATGGAAGCTAGTAAAATGCAAAGTTCAGATCAAGAGTAGTAACATATCAGGTTGAGGAAGAAGAATATAAAATGATAATTGTAGCATGGCCACAGATGTATCATCAGTCAACATGCTTCTTAGTTGATGACATCAAACTGTGCTATAGGCACCAGATTAAAGACAGTTAATGGAACTAAATCAAGCAGTTTTGCATCGATATAAATGCAATAACATTTCCAAGTGTGAAAATAGGCTAGCACACATACCAGCCATGAAGCTTCATTCTGAAGAAATGGAGGAATATCCAAATGCTCAGGCCGTAAAAAGGATTGCAACAAGTGTATCTTCTCAGAGATCTCTTGGTCAATCTTCACATCCTCAGGAGAAATAGCAAATGTTCGGGAGAACAATTTCGTCATGATGTATTTCTCCAGTCCCTGTGTTACAAGAAAGCGATGACAAAGAAGCAAAAAAAGTAGCGTTCAATTTGAAATCAAAATAAAACAATATGTTAACATATCATGTTGAGAGCAACACAAAGCTATAAAGATTGACAGAAGACACAAACGCTAAAAGTAAAATAATTATGGACAGCATTCCAATACTTTGGAAACTGATACATCCTAATGACAGGAGTATATGATATAACATATGCGTAGGAATTCTAAGAGAAATAATTCAATAACTACCTCCATTGAGGAATCAAATTCATCATCAGTGGCACCAGCCCATAATGGATGTTCCATGATAGCTGCTTCCATTGTTGAGAAAAACTCTTGTACCCTTTTGCTATCATTTTCAGGGTTCGCAGACGAAAATTGGAATGATACAATGAAGCTGAAACATATTTATTTTTCTTCATTAAAACTTATAACATCTCGAGCACTTACAAATAACAAATTCCTTACAAAAAAAATTAACTGCACGCAACTTTTTTTAAAAATTGAAAAATCTTTCAAGAAGAAAATCACATTATAAAAAAAATCCGCTGCCTTTTAATTCAAATTTGCAGCAACCAGATACAGCACAAGATATAGAAAAACATAAAAGAATTAAAAGATTTTTTTAATTAAAAAAATACTGAATTCACCATAAACTGCTAAATGATTTTTCCTCTACAATTAACAATAGAACACAACCAAAACCCAATTCGGTTAAAATACAAAAACTAAGCAACAATAACAAAAATAAACAGTAGCAATTTAATTCACATATCAATAAACAATAATAAAAACTAGCAATTTAATTCAACTAAATATGAATTTTTTTTAAAAAAAAAACCTTTTAATGGATTTGACTAGATTGAGAGAAGCAGGATTTCGCATTTTATCAAGAAAATCATAAAACATAATTGACGATGACGATGACGATGATTGACTCGCTGCAGTGTCCATTGGATCAACTTTCAAACACTACCGCTCCTTTCAGAAACAAAGGCGATGATCATAGTTCATGGGCGATCTTTCCTCTTCTTCTTCTCTCAAAAATAGGAAGACTTTTCTTTTTTATATTTTTTTCCCTCTAAAACGATTTTTTTCTTGCAGAGGTGAGAAGTGTGAAAGAAACAAAAGTAAAAAGGCAGTAAAAGGGAGCATGGGTTTATATGGAAACCCATAGCAATTATCTAACTACTAATCCGAGAGAGAGAACTGTAGAGAGCAGCAGTACGGTAAGCCAAGGTCAGAAAACAAAAGGAGAGAAGACCGTTAGGTTCATCACGTGATTTGATTTGTTAAGGAAGCCGTTGAAAGCAATCGGAGTTCGACCCGGTTTAATTTCAGGGTTAATACTGTCCACCAAAGTTTTATTTTCTTTAAATAAAAAAAAAAAAACATTGAAATAATAGGTTATTCCAACGTTTTTTTTTTAATTTTTGAATTTTTTACAAATTCAAATTAATATTTTTTACTATTTTAATTTTCTGATTTTATAAATAAGAAAAAATTAAATATTATTTTTTAATATATTTTTAAAAATAAAATCATTAATGGATCATGTAAAATATTATGACTATGGTTGATAGTGGGCTGGACTTTGGAAAAATGGGTCATTTTAAGCCCTGCTTTCCTTTTCGGCCCAGCATGTTTTTTTATTCTATTTATTGAGAAGTGCACAGTTTCTTATTTGACAATGCTCAATTTCAATGAGGGAAATACATAAAATGTTGTATTCGAACCCTAGTGAGTGTCATTCCCATTGGCATGAAATCTTTGTGTAACTTGTTAAACTGTGACTTAGGAATGAAATTAAAATAATTTTACAAAAATAAAATTTTAAAAAATTATTATACTCCATTTTTAAAAGATCTAATTTAAAAGGTTGAAACCAATATATATAACATAACATAAAAAAATAAAAAAATTATAAAATATAATCATCAAAATAATAATATTAAAAAATAAATTAAAAAACAAAATTAGTGATTGCTAGAGGTAAACTGGACAGTTTGAGTCCTATAAATCTTAAAGCTACTGGAGGCTTATATGGTTCTTAACTTCAAAAACCGTGAAATTAGTCGAGTTACGCGCAAACTGATCCGAACACCCACGTTAATCATCACACTAAAAAAATGCCAATTTTTCATGATCATCATGTATTTGCATGAAATGGAAGACTTTTTGTGGTTACAAAATAAAATGTGTCTTCGAAATTACAAATTAGTCGAAATTTCTTGAATAACATTGACATAAATCCAGCTGGGGCAGCAGTTATCCAAACAATTGATATGAACTGGCTTGCTTGAATCTTGATATTCAAGTAAGCATGTTAAAGCTCCTTCTGATTGAACAAGTCTAGCAATGCAAGCGCCTGCAGCAAACCAACATAGAAAGTCTCAGCACACCTGGAAAATTGCCTTGGTACTGCGTAGTATAGAAATTATATGTTGATATTAAAAAAAAAATTAAAATAAAAAAATATATTATTTTAATATATTTTTAAATAAAAAATATTTTAAACCGTAATCCATACCATGTTCCTAAAAAAAACTAAGTAGATATACCTCTGGCACAGACAGTTGTAATCGGAACTTGGGGCCATCGTAGTGGTATAAAATTGGTCTGAAAGCATCCTCTTCCAATGGCTTGCATTTCTTCTTGAATCCAATTCTAACCTGAAAAGAATAAACCCTTTCAGCGTAGATTGTTCAGAGCAATGATCATTGCAACTCCTACAATTTTACCTGAGCTGGAAATCTTGATTCCCCTCTACACTTCTTGTCTTCCCAAGCAGTTGGTTCTATGTTTGACCCGCCGAAACTCACAGCCTTTATAATTTAAGAGATCCATGTGCCACCGAAAGGGAAAAAAAGACATTGCAGCTGTAAGATCTTTTGCAAGACTACATGGGTGAAGGATTTGTCGTTGTGTCTAGGCTTACCTGGAACACTCCATGCAGCTGATGGCATGTGTAGTTATAAAGGAAAAGGGGTAAGCCTGGTGTTATAGCCCTGACAGAGTCCCTGTACTTGTGCGGAAGCCCTGCAGAATGGATTGGAAGTTCATCGTTATATTCATTTCTTAAGACCATCCGACTCGCCATAGCTTCAAAAACATGTTTGCAGTAGTTGCATACTATAAAGTAAAGATCGAAGGAGGAGTTCTGTTAAACAGAAAGATTGTGAGAGATTACCGAAGAGCTGGCGCCGGAGGTCCTCTTGCATAGTCTCGTTGTTGCACACGAAGATGTAACCTCCCATGACTTCATTTCTTGGCAGCAGTTCAGCTGGGGGAAGTGTCTTGTAGCTGTACCACTTGGAATTACCAAGCTGTTCCTGCTGTCTATCAAAAGGGTATTGTTTCATTTTAGTTGCCGGATTCCTCACAGATATGCCACTGAATAGAGATTTCCTATAGCAACCATCTTCATTTGCGCATTGATTTTCCTCCATCTTTCTCAATTGACTATCAAAAGCAAGCCTTGATGCAACTGTTCTCCATCCTTGTAGCTCATTCGCCGAAGCAATGCCATGCTGGGGCTGCCACAATGAGCTTCCAGTACTGACATTATTCTTGATTATTGACATTTTCAGTTTGAAAACGATTTTGTACGAACATTGAACACCTATTTAAGGACTCTTGTCGGCAATAAATACTTGCTTAGTTTTGTTTCAATACATGATCTGCTTTCGGTTTTGTGGGATCTCTTTCCTTTTCACTTTTGTCTCTCTCCTTAACATTTGAATCAAATAGTCCGCCATTGCCTTCTATCGTAAAGTTGTTTAAATCACTATGAAGTATAATGAGATTTTGAAATCCTTATTCTAGTCCTGGCCCACAGAATTGAGTACACAATTAAGCTCCTTTTATTATTTGAGTTACAACTTCTATTGATGTAGATATATATTAGTTAAACCCATACAACGCTTCGGGTCGAAACAAAAGAATTTTTTTTTTTTTTTTTTTACATTGCAAAAATAGAATACGTAGGCGTCACTGATGTATTTTCTAGTGGTAAGATAATTGTGCATGCGTAGCTATTTAGTTACGGTAAAAAAAATTGTTATCTAGTTATTTATTTCAAGATTATTACAAAACCTAAGTGAATTAGTTTTATATGAATTTTTAGGTTAAAGAAACTGGTTTGTGATTAGGAATGTATTAGCATCCTTAGCACATCTTACATGAGATAAATTGCATTAAATGGTATAGATGTGACTTAAAAATTATTGATGAGTTCCTAATCAATGGTTCATTTATGACTTAGAATAAAATTTATTCACATAAATAAATCTGACATTTCAAACTCATTATGAGCACGTATGCCCAAATAAAATTTTATAGAAAAAATTCAAGTAGGTGCTTTAAAAGGGTTCATTTATCTTGAAAGACAAAAGAGTTTTTCACAAATTGTATGTTGTGATGAAAAATATTCCCAATTAAAACTAGTAAATACCTAAAATAATTTTGGAAATTTTTAAGTCAACTTCTAGTGTTTAAATGTCAGCCTACTTGAAGATCAAACATTTATACCACAATGTTGACCATTAATTCTCATGAATTAAAATTTTCAGGGGCTATTGAAATATTGACCAAATTCTCATGAATTCAATCTACTAGTTATTAAATCTAAAAATACATGAACAGATATTTTTTGAATTTTTTTGTATATATAAAAAATGTTAAATCATGATCTTCCAATTCCTTTTAATTGTTCCCGTAATTATCTCATAAATTTTAATTGCATGAAATTGCAACACTTTCAAATTCAAATATCAGCTCTAATGTTCAATGCCTTTTACAAACAAGTCTTTAGTTTTCAACTTGTTCAATTTAATCATTAATTAGCCATTAAAATTTCAATTTCTTTTAATTTGGCCTCTAATTTTACCAATTTCTACCCCTGAAATTGCTCACCACTTACATGTTGGTCCTTGGTTTAGAAAATCCGCAATTAAGTCCTGAAATGGCTTTCTAACTTTAATATTTTTACAATTAAGCCCCTGATTTAACCAATTAAACCTTTTCAAAGTCTAATTTCAATTCCTAAACTTTTGTTTCTTTCAATTAACACCCAAATTGATTTCAAAAACTAATTTTTCTTGCAATTAAGTTCTCGATAAAATTAATTAAGCCTTCCAAAATTCTCATTGAGTCCTTACCCATCTAAATTTGTATTTCTTTACCTAGATAAAATATTTTCACCAGTGGGGCCTTTTGTCAGTCAGAATTGAGTTGCTCATTTTATCAATTTTATACAATTTAATTCTCAAACTTTTTCCCATATCATCTTGGTCCTCCACCATCAATCTTGGGCATTCTTTTTTACTTTCTTAATGTATTTTCTCTTATATTTTTTTAATTTTTTTATGTGTAGTAAAAAATAGGTAATAACAATGATTATTAATTTTAAACTTAAAATTTAATGTGCATATTAAATAAAATAAATTAAGGATTATATGCACTAATAAATGTTAAAAAATTGTTAACTCTACCTAAATACTAAGGTGTGAAGTTGAGAAACATACACAAAATAAGATATTTGTTCTTATATTATGGAAGCCCTTTAATTTATTTCACTTAATTATATGGCACTAGCTTATTTTTATATGAAGAGTAATAATTTAAATTCTATTGAAATAGATTACTTTGCTAGTATAAGTCTTATTTTTCTTATTACAATCTTTAATTTCTAAAAAAAAACTAAAATTGTGTTCAATTTTGTTTATTTAATAAAAAAACAAAGCAATCAGAAGACATGCCCTAAAAAAAGAATCCTTATGATTTAAAATAAGAATATAAAATATATATCTCTAACTAAATATTTTTTAAATTTTTTTTACCAGAATATTTATTTTTTAGATAACATTATATCATCACTCCAAAACCATGTTTTACTTAAAAAAAAATAGCATCCTAATATTTTTTATGCAATTGTATTTAAAAACATAAAAATACTACAACACTTGTGTGTTGTTGTGGGGAAATCTTTGGCAGTGTCACTAGACTTGCTCCAGTTGGACAATCTTGAAATCTCCAGATCTGACTCCTTGCCTAACCTGAGTTTCAAATTAATTTTTTTAAGGTTGACACGATATGACCCGATCAACTTGACAAGTTTAAAGACAACCAGTAAAAACTAGTTTGACTTAAAAAAACTTAGGATGAAATTATTTTAAAAAAAATATTGAGACAACAATACCAGAATTGGTCTCAAGTAAACCCCTTAAACCTACAATCCAAGTCATGAACTCAAGTTTAACAATTATATTTTTGTTGAAACCATTACTTTTATCATATTTATTTTTTATTTAACAATATGATAAAAAAAACAAATAAAATTAAAAAAGAAGATCATGATGGGTTGTAAAAAAGAAATTATTGCTAATATTATTAAAAGACTACTATAATAGTCTTCTAAAAAAGGAAAAAAATGAATGATATTTAATAAAAAAATATCTAAAATCTATTATCAATTTTTTTTTAAAATAATACATGTAAGATATTTTATATTAATTAAATTTAAAGAAATTAAATTTTTATTTTAAAAAAATTAAATAAAAAACTTAAAACAAGTTGGGTACGTGGACCTTATGGCCCATCATGTTAAATTCATATTTACATTTGGACATGGACTATATAAAACCAAAAAAGCACATGTCTAAGCAAGCCATTAATTTTTTTGATCTTGGAGGAAAACAATATTTTAACTATTAAAAAGTCTGTGAAAGGTAAATAAAATTATTGGTCAACAGTTTTAAATTTTATTGATTTTATAAATAAAAAATATTTTTACTATATAATAAAAAAAATAAAAAAATTTTATACCTTCAAGCAAAGCTTTAGAAAAAAAAATAAAGGATAAAATAATTATTCCAGTGTAACAAACTTGGAAAGCACTATTTTACCTTTAAGCAAAGCTTCAAACATAAAAGGGTGGAGGGTAAAAATATAATTTTATTATAACTCAAGATATATTTCACTATATATTGGAGAAAATAAATTTTTTTTTAGTTAATAACTTTAAAGGATGGAATATGGTGGTATAATTTATTTATTTATTACTTTAAGGGCAATAACTAAAACAAATTAATTTATTAAATTTATCAATCCAATATAAAAAGCATCCATCCTTAAGGTCATTTCGATTGATATGCAAATTATTTTAAGATACTATAAATAGTAAGGTCAAGCTACCTGAGCGGCTCGCCTTGACCGCCTTCTAACTAGGTTGGGCTAAAGCCTATTAATTTTCAAGCAGGTTGCCTAGCCTAGCCTGAACCTTCGTTAGCAAACAAACTAAAACATCCCTTTTTTACTTTTCAAAAATCATTATTCACCGACTAAAAAAAAACTATTCATTTACTGTATTTTTTTTCACTTTGATGTTTATAAGACTACACCATTAAACAGTTTTATTGATGGACTAATTTCATCGATGACAGGAATAAAATCTATCGGTGAAATAATTACCGACTGCCTCACTGACGAAACACGTCCGTCGGTATACCAGTCGTCGGTAACTCTCATTTCAATTGCTAAGTCTGTCGCAAATAAAAAACACCAACTGACGGAACACCGACGGTCTTACAGATGGATACGCGTGCGCCAAAAAAAAGTTTCCCGCGGGAACATTACTGACAGAATAAATCCGTTTGCAATTTCAACAGTAATTACCGACGGATATTTCGTCGGTAATTATGGCATGGCTGGTAATTGTTTGCCAACCCTCTGTGAAATACCGACGGATAGTATCCGTTGGTAAATCCGTCTGTATGTAATCACCGAAGGAATCTATCCGTCGGTGTTCTGTCGGTGATTACGGCATGGTTGGTAATTGTTTGGCAACTCTCTGTCAAATACCGACGGATAATATCCGTCAGTATGTATTTAAAATATATAAAAAAATAATTTATTAATAGTAAAAAAACCTTAGTAAACAAATAAAAATGGATTAAACATTAAAAATATAAAAGTAATGTTAAATAATATTCATTACAAATTTAACGTGTTTAAAAAACAAAATTAAACTAGAATAGCGGCGGAGTTGGAGGAGGAGGAGGAGGAGGCTGGTTGTTTCCGGAACCATACGGCCAAAAAAAAGCTGCACAAGTATCGTTACCCATCTTTGATCTCATCTCCATGACTATTTGACGGAGCTCATCATAATTCATTGAGAGTTGTTGATATTGTTGTTTCAACGCAATGAACTCCTCAGACTGGGTATTCGATATTGATGGAGAGCTTCCAACAGTTGAGACACTATGAGCCGAACGCAAGTTTTCAGCCGTAGTGTTGGAAAGCCCGTAGACCCAATTTTTATCGGGTCCACCAGACGATCCCGTCTTCATCCATAAATCTGGATGGGTCGACGGATTGTCTCCATATCTCTCCCTTAACCGGCTATTATAGGTTTTCTGAAAATTCTGTCGGTAAAAAAATCATCAAATGCAATTCAAGAAAATAATAACTTACAAAATAAAATAAATGAACGAACATACCACGAAGTGCTAAGCATGGTTGTCTATGAACTGTTGCGCCCCCTTTTCGCAGTCTTAACTCCGCACATGTGTCTCTACAAACAGCTCCATAGGACCCGTTTCACGTTCAAGAGACGCAGCCTGTAAGGAAAAAATAGGTTGAAAGTTAAATATATTATAAGGAATAAAAAATTAATTAACGATATATTTCATTAAAATTAATCTTACCATCCGCTTTACATGTGCGCTGAATGGGACGGATCCGCTAGTGTGCGTGGTCACCAAACCATGAATTTGCTGGTTCCGGTTGTCGGCGCAGGACTGTGAGCGCCGTGAGAACCACTTTGAGGTCACGTGCTCAATTTATGCAGTCCATATTTCCCCCGAGATGAATGGCGGTTTGAATTCTTGCCAAACCGCCACCTCATTCCATCCTTCAAGACCGTTATCCCTCACATGTCTTTTTGATTTTTTTTGGTGTCATACCAAAAATCACGCAACCTACTTCCATAGTAACAAATTAGGATTTAAAACATAAAATTATAAAACAAAAATAAATATTATTTTTGATGTTCCCTAGTTGCCGCGTGATTCTCCCATACCCTCCTCACAACATTGTTGTCCTCCCTTTCCCACTCAAATTTGTGCTGTGTATATAAATAATTCATATAAAATAAAAATAGTACAAGATATAAAATTATAAAAATCATTTATTAAAAATAAGCTGGAAATTAAAAATTAACACCGACCTGAAATCGCTTAAACCATGCATCGATATTAGGTTTCCACTCAGAATGTCTGGAAATCTAGCTCAATTGAAACAATGGAATCTCCATCGATGATTTAAACGCCAATGTTATAGTCCTTATAGCCTCAATGTTTGTGAACCTGAAATTAAATAAAAGTAGTAATATTAATTAGTTCATAAATTATGTTCTATATATATATATATATATATATATATATATATATATATATATATATATATATATATAGAAAATATGAGT
>Ga0325404_1008387_pt1 | contig 10633 bp, 11 predicted proteins | sample PopdelMetagenome_18_FD_205664 | JGI IMG/M metagenome (GOLD analysis project Ga0325404, IMG submission 205664) | Populus deltoides microbial communities from Bellville, Georgia, United States - Xylem-Control-R1 | ecosystem: Host-associated > Plants > Phyllosphere > Stem > Wood/Secondary xylem...
ATTTTAAATTAGTGTTTTTTTAGTATTTTTTTTGATAATTTTGATATATTAATATTAAAATAAAAATATAAAAAATTTATTTAAAGATATTTTAAAACAAAAAAACTATACCCCTTCTCCATCACAATGCACTACATGAATAGTGGACCACAAGTAAAAGCTATAGCCCATTTCTGTGGTTGCTTGCATTTGACAAAAAAAAACAGACGAATGAAAACCTGGAGGTTCATGATGATTATAACGTCTGATCTAATCTCGTCGCATGAATTCTGCTCTTACATTTTTCACGTTTGTGCCATCCCCACCACTGTAATGTCGTCGTCTCCATCTAATTTCCTGGAACGTGTCTTCAGTCTTGCATGTTTTTTTCAGCAATTGCAGGTGATTCACTGTACACTGACATCTACATTTTTTCCCTTATTTAAATCCGATTATCTGCATGTTAATAACGAGACAAAATCTCTCCCCAAAATCATAACAACTTTCCGTTTCCAAGTACAAACGTCGTCCGGTGGCAACCAATCAAACATAGACACGCAAAACGTAATCAACAACGCCGCTAACGTAAGCGGTGATTCCCCCGGTTGTTAATTACATTGCCTGTTAAGCAGAGGACAGTACTGATTACAGTGATTCGTTAGCTTTTGTGTTTTTTTGTCATAATATGTTTTTTAAAATAATTGTTATCTGAGAAAATTAAATTTATTCTTAAAAAAACATTTTTAAATGTTTTTATGGGATGCTGTAAAAATAAAAATATTGTTTTAATTAAAAATACTGTACCATAATACACGCAAAGAAGGGTGCGATAACCTGAGGTACCGGTAGCCTAGAAACGGACAATAATTCCACTAGGTTCGAAATAATTGCAGAATCTGACTTCACTGAAGGCACAGACGTAGAGAGAGAAATTTCATTTCATTTTTTCGAAAATAAAAGCGCAGTACTATTTGTGAGGCTTACAGAGAAAGAGAGACAGAAACAGTGTACGAGTGGTAATGGCAGCGACTATTGCTGAGACGGTTGCAGAAGAGAGAGAAAGTGAAGCAGAGAAGCAAAGAAAGGACACTATTATTATTATTAGATCAGATTTTTACTACTATTTCTTTTCCTTTTCTTCTTGTGAAGCCAAACGGATCGTTAAAGTTCTGGCTCTTGTTGTTGCTTCAAGTGAAGCGGAAGTTCATTTTGATTGCTGCTGCTGTTGCCGCTACACTTTCCGTAGAATCATTCCCTGGAATAATTAACTATTAGTTTCTAGTTCAAAAACAGACGAATACTATTAGTTTTGGTTAAAATAATGATTAACGGAAGTAATTCTGTGGATATTAACCGCAATGGAATTGCGAGCAGGAGCTGGAGTTTTCCGGTGGCTTGTGAAGGTACCTATGATAATTCACAATGATTTCCTTTCCTTTTCTTTTGATTTTTTTAGGTTTTACTGGATTATTGCTGCTGCTGCTGTTGTTGTTGTTTTGGCACGAGTAGGATCAGAAGATGCACTGTACAAGGAGCTATGGCACGCGTGTGCAGGTCCGTTAGTGACATTGCCTCGCCAAGGAGAGCTTGTTTACTACTTTCCTCAAGGTCATATTGAGCAGGTTCGCTTTCATTTGCTTCCTTCACCTGTCATTTTACACCCAAAATTCTCTCTCTCTCTGTATTTTTTTTTTGCATATTTTTTATGTAATTTTTTGTGGTGTGTATCGTAGGTTGAAGCATCGACGAATCAGGTTGCTGATGATCAGCAAATGCCAGCTTATAATCTCTCTCCGAAAATCCTCTGTCGTGTGGTTAATGTTCAATTGAAGGTAATATAAATGATACTATCTGTAGAATTAGGGTTCACTGAGTTAGGATTTTATGCGCTCGTTTTTTAATTGCAGGCTGAACCGGATACAGATGAAGTGTTTGCTCAAGTCATTTTGCTTCCTGAAACTCAAGTATGATTTGTTCTTGTATTACTTAGATATTTAAAATCTTCTGATGTTAATTGAAAATAACTAAATGCTGTTAAAATTATGCAAACTTGCCAGCAAGATGTGGAGTTGGTGGAGGAGGAGGATTTGCCGCCTCTGCCTGCACGTCCTCGGGTGCATTCCTTCTGTAAGATGCTTACAGCGTCGGATACAAGCACTCATGGTGGATTTTCAGTATTGAAACGGCATGCTGATGAATGCCTACCTCCATTGGTCCGGTTCTTTTTCCTACACCAATGTCGGATGTTTCGTCTCTTTTGGGTTAATGTTATTAATGGCTTTATTGTTTCTCTAACAGGATATGTCCCTACAACCTCCAGTGCAGGAGTTGGTAGCCAAAGATTTGCATGGAAATGAGTGGCGTTTCCGCCATATATTTCGAGGTAATTGTTATCAGGTTGGAATTGATTTCTTTGAATATGATTTGTGCTTCTACGGATCATCTTGTTACCGTTTTCTCTAGTTAAGCAACCATCATTGTACATGTTGAAGTTTGCCTGCTCTATCTTCATTTGTGTTGAGTACTGTCAATTTAAGGATTGATTATCCCCTTCTGTGCATGTATTCAAAACCTTGGATCAATGATTGGTTATCTAGGACTCTTGGTTCTAACCTCTAACAGTTTGGCTCTGCTCTGCTCCTCTAAAATTAGTCAATTGTCGACTTTCCTTTTTAATAAATGAGTAGATTTTCTCTTGAGAAGTGATTCAAGAAGTCTTTCGCTTTGATCTTCTGTCGAGTTCTAGTTGATTGTCTCATTTTTACAGCTTGTTGATCCTGATTTATTAGATAAGATATTACGTAATCCTTGGTAATATACATGCTTATTTACATGCTATAGTTGCCATGTGGAATAGTTCTCATCTGATGTAATTGAGTTGGTAATGCATTATTGTGAATTCCAAATTGCAGGTCAACCACGAAGGCACCTTCTTCAAAGTGGTTGGAGTCTCTTTGTCAGTGCCAAAAAGCTCGTGGCAGGAGATGCTTTTATTTTTCTTAGGTTTGCTATAATCTTCATTTCCAATCTCTTTGAAGCTTGCTAGCCCTAGCTTGCCTGAAGTATTTTCACATTGCAACCCAGGAATAGTTTTGGCACCTTTTTGAAACAGTTTTAGTAGGTTTACCTGTCAGAGTTGATTCTATGGCAAATCAATAGAGCATCATTGATTTCTGGGTTTTTATTTCCAGGGGTGAAACGGAAGAGCTTCGTGTAGGGGTAAGACGTGCCCTGAGACAGCCAAGCAAAATCCCTTCTTCTGTAATATCTAGTCACAGCATGCATATTGGTATCCTTGCAACTGCATGGCATGCTGTTTCAACGGGATCAATGTTCACTGTCTATTATAAACCAAGGTTTGTGACTTGTTCTTTATTTGCAATTTATCGACATTGGCAAAAGATGTTTCCTTGTATCCCTTTATATAAACTGGTGAGATTGTTACATATTTTAAAATTGAGTAGGGTTCTGGATGATATGCATGGTTTGTAGTATGCATTTTGCTCGTCCTGTGTCCATGGTTTACTTCGTGCATTCGATCTGTTTCAGGACTAGTCCTGCTGAGTTTATTGTTCCAGTCGACAAATACATGGAGTCTGTCAAGATCAAGTACGCTACAGGGATGAGATTCAAAATGAGATTTGAAGCAGACGATGCTCCCGAACAAAGGTATGATTTTGAAACCTTCCCATTTTTAAATGACTTGGACTTGAACTTCCACCTACAAAATGAAAGAAAAAAACTGTCAGTTGTAGAAGGGGGGTGGGGAGGCATTAATATGTCTTTTCATCATCTGTGGCCAGGTTCTTTGGCACTGTGATTGGAGTCGAAGAGGCAGATCCAAATAAGTGGCCTCGCTCAAGTTGGAGATGCATCAAGGTGGTGGCATATCTATGGCTTATTGGAATGTTGATTATTTTTCTTTTGCTTTGTGTTTGCTAAAACCTCCTCACACTTGCTTTAGGTTCATTGGGATGAAACTTCTCCTGTTCACCGTCCAGACAGGGTTTCCCCTTGGAAATTAGAACCTGCTTTGGCTCCTTCTATGGATCCCGTTTCTGGGTGCCGATTGAAAAGGCACCGTCCAAACACGGTGACATCATCTGCAGACTCCTCTGCTCTTACCAAGAAAGGTATAACTAGCAATCTACAAGTCTGTACACTTCATTTGTCATTTTCTGGTTATGAATATCTCTGGTTATACTAATGTCAACTAGATAACGGTCCTTCAAGACACATGCAACATCAAGAAATCTTGACCTTGAGAAACACACCTACTGGGAAGAACTACTCGGACAATAATCACAATCTTCCATGGGTTCTATCTCAAGGTAAGGACCAGAGCACTTTTGATAATAGGAGATTTGAACCCGATGACAGGATTCCTTAATTAATGCATGGTGCAAAACTCATGAACCCAACAACAGGAACTGGAACCCTGCTTAAATCTTATGAATCCAGTTGCCCTTTCTTTGGGCTGTACTCTGATGATGTTGACCAACCCAGTAACCTTACTTCAGATGAAAAAAGCATGTTCAACTGGCATTCAGCTCCCATGATGTACACAGACCACCCATTTAACATGTTGGCATCTAGCATGGAAGTTCAGGTGGCAAAAGATAAAGATACACAACAACAGCATGGAAGCCGGTTCTTGCCTTTTCCATATGCGGACAGTTCTCCTCATCCATCGAGATCTAAACCACAGCATCTTCCTTTTCAACAATGTAATGAGAGAACAGCTAAAGATGATAATTACAAACTTTTTGGTGTCTCCCTTTTTGGGAATTCTAAGGCACTGGAACCAGCCACTATTGACAGGCACTCCGCGGATAAACCACAACATCAAATCAATGTTGCATCAGATCATCTACAATTGTTGGGTTCTGATAGATATTTGGAGCAATTAAAGCATCCAAAGCATGCTAGATGTGAGGAACAAGAGAACATTTTTCAAGCCTCTTCTTTATATTCAAAAGATGTCCAGGGCAAGCCTGAGAGTGGTTCAGCAAGATGTGTAAAGGTTGTTACCTATTTTAATGCAGTGATTGAGTAAAACTCCTTTTGTTGAGAATATTTTCTTCTTTACTTTGGATAAGAAACTGCAATCTGTATGTGTGGCCTTTATTGGTTTAGGTTCACAAGCAGGGGACTGCTGTAGGGAGGTCTCTGGACCTGGCAAAGTTTAACGGCTACAATGAATTGACAGCAGAACTGGATCAGATTTTTGAATTCAATGGTGAATTAGTTGCTCCTAACAAAGATTGGCTGATTGTTTTTACTGATGATGAGGATGATATGATGCTTGTAGGAGATGATCCCTGGCAGTAAGAACTCAAACCTGGGTCCTATTTTTCTGTTTGAACATGAATTGATCAGCAAATCACTTCTTCACGGTGTTAATCTTATGATCATGCTATGTAGCCTGCCAGACTTTCGCAACTTGAACCAAGTTGCTGTTTTTTGTATGATGTAGGGAATTCTGTAGCATGGTCCGCAGGATCTTTATCTATACTAGAGAGGAGATAAACAGGATGGAGCCACGTTCCCTGAATCTTGAAGCCGAGGGAAATTCACGAACTACAGACCAAATGGTTGATTTGGAAAATCGAATTTCGAAGCATCTTCCAGCTGTGAGTCCCTCGGAGTGTCAAGGCTTGTGCTACATGACTGGCAGCAAGGTTAGAGATGCATCTACTTGGAAATTTGAGAAACATCTGAAAATTTGGTGCAGGGAATGGCATGTACATTTTTTAATGGCTAATCAACGACCACGATCTTGTTGAACCACCTTAAACTCAAAAGTATTTCTATTTTCTTTTAGATTTAAACTTCTAATTTCGTTTTGCATTTTGTGGTCAAATGATTTTCCCACACCTTTTCCAACTTCAGCGGCATCCTCATTTTTTCCTTTTTGGAAAGAGCAAGCAGGCTAGGAAATCTTTTTATTCCCTAATGTTTTTTCAGGTAATGAGGCCGGAAAGGTGATACAAGCGAAGTTGTTGCATCATGGCCAAGATGTCAGTTTTGAGGCAGTTGCGATGCCCCTCTTCTAGGCTTTTCATCTTATGCAGCATGGTCTGTTTGGTAGATAGATAACGCTGCCTATGTAATGTTCATTTTTTTAGTCACTTTTGGGGGAGGTGTGGAAAAACAGCACCAGTTGTTTCTATCCGCTTAGAATGCTTGGATATGTATGTATACTAGGGGCAGACCAGGGCACGCTGTCCACCCTTTCCTCTGTTATATATGCCCGGAAAAAGAATTGCTAGATACAAGCTCTCGTCTGTCTGTACCCGTCAGTTTTTGGATTGTGGTGGTGGCAATGCCCTATCACTGTCTGTTTTTGTTTTTGTTTTTGTTTTTTTTTAAATATTTTTCCTGCACCAGTTTGTATTATTTCACTAATTATCTTTGCCCTTCTCTTACCTCTTATTGGCCACCTTCCTTGCTTCAAGAAACAACCAACAATGGCTGGGCTTTTTTCTTTCCTTTCTGCTCCTGTTGTATTTGTGTAATTCAGTGGCACAAAAAGATTAGGCAAGCCACAAATCTAAGCTCGGTGGTGTTTAACCAGTGTTCAAATTGATCTCCACGATAAAAAAACAAAGCGCATGAGTGGAGATCGCTGTTGATGGTTTGATGGCCTTGCTTGCTTCAGTCATTGAAAAAGAAAAGAGACAATTGCTTGTAGATTAGAACGAGCAAAGTTGTAGAGGTGATTGTTAAGTCGGCACCCTGCCAGAACTTACAGGGAATAAATTTGATATAGCCAGAGCATAGTTTTATCTGATAGGCGGCAGCACTTCTCTCTGAAAGAGGAGGTTCGTTTTTATCTTTAAATCGTTTCACAGACAAGGAAGGACACAGGAGGAATTGTAATAAAGAGATTAGAGGTGTAAAACAATTAATCAGGGCAAGGAATTTTTCCATTTCAGATAAATCCGGGGAACATGATCGAATAGAAGCATTCCTGAGAGGAGCAGGATTCAATGGCCATGCTCAGTTGCAACATCCAAATAAAGGCATTTTAACATAATCAAAACAGCCAAAAAGACATTATAATTCTTATAGCAACTAACTAAATTAAGTGGTCATCGACTATCTACTTGCAAAGGTGAAGGAGAGCCATTCCCAAACCTGCAGACTGTGTTAACTCGAGTAGATCACCGCTCTCTAAAAAGGATTGATGAAGGGCCTTCACACATTTTTCAGCTTCACTGTCATTTACCTGATACAAAGAAAATATTTGTTAAAACCAAGACATCGATGCGTACATGCTGGACAAATTGTTCATTTGAAAGACCTTGGATGCTCCTTGTGAGATCATCTGCACATTAACTCCATTCGTTCGAAGAACATGGAGAGCCTGCCATAGAAGAAGCAAATAATGGGAAGCGTCCGGGGAAAAAAGAAGATTTATCATGTGAAATGATTCGAATCATATAATCCAAGGGACTCTGTAGCGGAAAGAGTTCTAGAATTTCAAATCAAGTAACAATTAATTTATGATGTTTAACAACTTGGATTTACTTACTCATGGAGAAGACAATCATAGAAATTTACAATTAGAAAGTATGAGATTATAAAAATTTCCACAAAATTACTTTTATTCACAAAGTAACCCAAAACTCATTTTTCTATCCTCTTTTTAGCGAAGTGTAGAAAATATGAGTACTCACAAATAAACTTTAACATTAAATATAAAAACTTTAGGTTTTTAAATATGGACTAATCACATAAGTTTTTTTATATAAAAAAATATATAAGTATTTATTTTCTCACTTGGACCTATAATTTAAGACAAACCCAACAAATCTTCATCTTGGATTAAATTGAGCCTATTTACAAAACTTAAACTCTTCTTTAATTGCCTTCACTAAACATCTCTTAATTATTACACAAATCAAGTCCAAGCAATGTTTGAACTTGATTACATAGAAAACTTGTGTCAATATATCTGTAAAGTTCTCAAATATACCAATCTTCTTCACTAATACAATACCATATGACATGATATCTATATAGTGATACATGATATCAATATGTTTTGTCCTTTTATGATACATTCGGTTCTGGACAAGATGAATAATAATTTAGCTGTCACAATATATAATAGTCAACTCATGTGACAAATCGAAATTACAAACTAAACCTCTTAGCCATAAAGCTTATTTCATTACCTATGTCAATGGTATATGCTTAGCCTATATCGTAGACAAGGCAACAATGGATTACAAGATTGTTTTCCAGCTAATGACATACCTTGAAAGAGTGAAACATCACCTGTCAGTAACCTTCCTTTATACAAATCACCAGCATAATATGAATTTACAATGCCTTTAACACTATTTATAATGACATAAAGTTTCTTTCATCGCATCTGTCAATGCTATATTCCCAGCCTCTATTATAGACAAGAAAACAATAGATTGAAAACTTGCTTTTCAATTGATGGCACATCTTGAAGAATGAGACATAACCAGTAAATGACTTCCTCTTATTCAAATCAATAGCGTAATATGAATTTACAAAACCCTCAACACAACTTCTAATGCTACTAGTCTTTTCATATACTAAAACAATATCTATAGTGCCTCTAAGATAATGGAGTATCCATTTAATGCCCTACTAGTGAACTTTATAAAGATTTTCTATAAACTTACCGAACAACTAACAACATGTTAAAATATTTGGATGAGTGCACATTATAGCATATATAATAATTCTAATTACATTAGCATATGGAACACCAAGCATCTGCTCTTTCTTTTTATTTTTTTGTGACAAAGTTGAAAATAACCTGAAATGAGCTGCAAGTAAAGTACCCACTGACTTGCAGTCTTATATACTAAAATACTCGAGTATCTTCTCAAGATACTTCTTTTATGATAAATATAACTTTTCAATACTTTGATAAATGTGAATATCTATAACTAAAATCTTCTTTATTGCGTCCAAATTCTTCATTTCGAACTTACCGCTCAATCGATCCTTCAAATCGTTGATCTCAAACATGTTTTTTGAGGCAATTAACATGTCATCAATATACAACAAATACACAAATCAATCATTTGAGAGCTTTCTCAAATACACACATTTATCATAGTCATTTTTAAAGTAACCATGTTCAAGCATAAAATATCAAACCTTTTATTCCATTGCCTCAATCACTGCTTCAAGCCATCAAATGAATTCTTTAATAAGCACACATAGTTTTACTTATATTGAGCTATGAAACCTGTTAAGTCATCTGATGTAATGAAACCACTATCAAAAGCATCGTGCTGCAAAAAATTATAGTATATAGAAAGCTATATTTTTCTTCCAATGAGTGTCTAGAAACATGGATGGGTTTGTTGTTGTGCCTAAAAATTCTTTTCTTGCTAGGAAGTAGAGAAAATGTGTTTATATATATATATATATATATATGAAGTTATTTTTTAATGCACCGACATAAATAAATTTTATTTTTACTTTTTGAAGGATCAAACATTTTTTTGCTAGAAAAAAAGGACTAAATTGGTAGTCAACCAAGAGGAGAGCTAAGTTTTTATATGTTAAGCTTATTAAGAAAAAAAATGTCTTCTTCCTCTTCTTTTTTTGAACTAACAAGAGAAAATCTCAATAAAAGTAAAAATCTTCTGAAACAAAAGAATCGATTTTTCATTTTTTAGGGGTTAAATAAATTTTTTGGGAAAAAATGGACGAAATATGCTATAATCAAGAACAGGGAGGGGCAGAAATTTGTAACCTTGGGGCTAGGGCACCCAAGCCTAGCCCTCTTGATTCATGCCAGAGCAGAATGATTTTCAAAAGTTGTTATAGTGGATACAGATTGTGATTGCATATTCCTTTTTAAAAAAGACTTCATATTTCTATTTCTAGTTCAAAATATTAAAAAAAAACAATAAAAAATAGAAACTGGTATGAAATTAAACGGCCATTAAGAAAAAAGAAAAAGAAAAATCCCCGTGTGAGCAACTTGTCGTTCATCGCATTGTGATTACACAATCTACGGCTGTTTTGTCCTTCTTTCGTCAACACTTCTTCTTCAGCTCCTGTATAGCGATAACAACTTATTTTAACAAGAGTTCTTCACATATTTTTATTGTCCAAAAAATCAAAGTTTCTGAACATTCCCTGTATTCAGTGATTGTCCACTACTGTTTCGCAGCGCCATTTCTCAATCCTTAGCCACTAATCATAGCTCATGACAAGATTCCACTAAAAATAAAAGCTGCAGCAAAATTTACTCAAATGCCTTCACGTCTCTAAAATCAATTCCTCCTTCACTTAAAACCCATGAAAATAATAACAAAACCCAAATTGAGAGTGTCCACTTGATTTCTCTATCTAAAGAGGGAAAGCTCAAGGAAGCTCGTGAATTTCTCAAACAAATGGAGGAGGCTGGGATTTCTGTCAGCCCTCGTTCTTATCGATGCTTGTTGGAAGCGTGTGGATATTTTAAATCTTTATTGGATGGGAGATTGATTCATGAAGTAATACAAAGAACAGTGAAAGTCCCATTTGGGTTAGCCGAGAATCCAGTGCTCTCAATGTTTCTGAGTGTGGAAGCTTAGTTGACGCACAAAAGGTGTTTGATGAAATGAGTGAAAGGAATCTGGTTTCTTGGAATACCATTATATCAGCT
>Ga0325404_1008388_pt1 | contig 10632 bp, 6 predicted proteins | sample PopdelMetagenome_18_FD_205664 | JGI IMG/M metagenome (GOLD analysis project Ga0325404, IMG submission 205664) | Populus deltoides microbial communities from Bellville, Georgia, United States - Xylem-Control-R1 | ecosystem: Host-associated > Plants > Phyllosphere > Stem > Wood/Secondary xylem...
TTCAGTTTTGAAGACAGAGTTGGCTAGACGGTTTGAAATGAAGGATTTGGGTTATCTTCGATATTTTCTGGGTATTGAGGTAGCATACTCACCTAGAGGTTACCTTCTTTCTCAGTCGAAATATGTTACAGATATTCTTGAGCGGGCTAGACTTACTGATAACAAGACTGTAGATACTCCTATTGAGGTTAATGCAAGGTACTCTTCTTCTGATGGTTTACCTTTGATAGATCCTACTTTATACCGCACTATTGTTGGGAGTTTGGTATATCTCACCATTACTCGTCCAGATATTGCATATGCTGTTCATGTTGTTAGTCAGTTTGTTGCTTCTCCTACTACTGTTCACTGGGCAGCTGTTCTTCGTATTTTGCGATATCTTCGGGGTACAGTTTTTCAGAGTCTTTTACTTTCATCCACCTCATCATTGGAGTTGCGTGCATACTCTGATGCTGATCATGGTAGTGATCCCACAGATCGCAAGTCTGTTACCGGGTTCTGTATCTTTTTAGGTGATTCTCTTATTTCTTGGAAGAGCAAGAAACAATCTATTGTTTCTCAATCATCCACCGAAGCAGAATATCGTGCCATGGCATCTACTACCAAAGAGATTGTTTGGTTACGTTGGTTACTTGCTGATATGGGAGTTTTCTTTTCTCATCCTACTCCTATGTATTGTGACAACCAGAGTTCTATTCAGATTGCTCATAACTCGGTTTTTCATGAGCGCACTAAGCACATTGAGATTGATTGTCATCTTACTCGTCATCATCTCAAACATGGCACCATTGTTTTGCCTTTTGTTCCTTCTTCCTTGCAGATTGCAGATTTCTTTACCAAGGCGCATTCCATCTCTCGTTTTCGTTTTCTGGTTGGCAAACTCTCGATGCTTGTAGCTGCTGCATCGTGAGTTTGAGGGGAGATGTTAAATAATATTTATGTAGTCTTATTTATTAAGGGTAGAATAGTACTTTCAATTTAACCTATATATACTTTGTTTGTATTTAGGTTAAGACTAAGCACTCATAATATAGATATTATTCAGAATTCTAGCCTCCTTTTTGTGTTTGAGCTAAAGCTCCTTAATTATTCACTAGTTCCCCATGTCCATTTTCTTCTCAATCATTGCTCAATTAACATTGCATTAAAGCATGAGAGTCTCTACTCTGCTCTCACAACTCCCTTCATGGGAAGGAACAAGTCTCGCAAAAAAAAAAAAAACTTTCAATTTTTCGCATTATTTTTTTTATTAATAAAGATGTCTGGGTTAACTTATATGCACCTCAATTAATATTGCTTTCTTTTCTTGCACCATAGTTTGAAACCAATTCGTCACATAATTTGAATCGAGTCCCACAACATAGCATGGAAAATATATCAAATAAAGATTAAATAAATATAAATTTAAAAATGAAAAGTTAACATTGGTACAAATAAAAGAAGAGAAATCTAGTAAAAAAATAAAAATATAATGATAAAAAGTCTTAACCATTGTAGGGTAGCTGCCTCTCAACATTTCTTGAAAAGATTAGGTACTATTCAAAGCTGTGGTTGAATCAGCTCTTCATTAAATTTTGAAAAAACAATTACTTAAAATTAAATTTTTATAGTATTTTTGATCATCTTGTGTGCTAATATTAAAAATAAAATTTAAAAAATAAATAAAAATATTGTTTTAATGTATTTTCAAATAAAAAAATATTTTAAAAAGTAATTTCTACCACTATCTCAAATCAATTTTAAAACTGTAGCTTAGATATCAGTTTGAGAATTAACTATTTTAAACATATAAAGAAAGAAATTCTTTATTGTTTTAAGGTCTTGTTCTTTTGGCAAAATTATAAAGTATATATTTTGGATCAAGTTATAGAAAAAATATATTTTTTAATACATCAAATTAATATAAATGATAGGGCCTTTTAGATTATTTGAAGAGAAGATTTGATAAAGAGGGAACTCATTAAAACATAAAATAAAAAAATAAGAGTAATGTTATACAAATAAGTTTTTAAAACAAAATCTTCATATATGTGGCAACGTCTTTATTGAGTTGCTCTTTGTGATGAATTTGTGGCTCGTAGCCCATAAAAAAAGGAAGCCTCTCTCTTCATTAAATGTCCCAGCAGGGGAAGGGTCTTTTCTCTTTTTCTTTTTCTGTACTTGAGTTCGATTTTTTTTATACATACATGTTATTCTCATGATATTTTATCTATTTATTAGATTTATAGGATATTTAGTAGACTCAAAAATTAGTTATGATATACATAAGCTAACGCAGACACTTCAAATTATAAAAAAAAACCTAAAAACCTCTTTGGATCAAGTTATAGAAAAAATGTGGATCACATAGTGATTCAAGTACAATTTCTCATCTTTATTTTCGTGAAACGACAACAATTTTTTTTTTTGCATTTTTATTTCTTCATGTTCATCCCCTCTTTTCCTTTTTTGATTTTTTTTCATTTCAGATCACATTTTCTTATTTATCACTTAAAAAAACCGGATCTATATAAAAAAAAAAGAACATGGTACAAATATCAAATCAGTCGAAGCAATCCTTTTCAAAAAAATAAATTTAAGCTTGACACGACAATAACCAGTATTGAGACACAAAAATTATAAATAATCAAACCTCCCACCTAACACTTATTAAGAGACGCAAATAAGAAGTGTGGAAAATGCTACAAAACTTGGTTAATTTTTCAATAAATCAAAGTAGTTCAATAAAAAACCAAAATATAAGAATCCTTGCCCGATCACATAATAAGGTGCAACAATCAATGTGAATTCCAACTTTAAAAAAATATCTTATAAAAAATAATATTTATACTTAAAATAAAATAAACACTAAATGACTTAATGGGTTAACATCAACCCAAATCAAAGTAAAGTCTAAAAGAAGAAAAATAATAATTTTATAAAATTAAATAAGGTATGATCATTACTTGTTGAAGATGAAGCCTCCTTGAAATTTATCTTGGCTCAAACACTCTAATAAGCTCATTGGATGCATCTTTGAGCTTATTTGCCCTTAATCGTTGTCATAATCTAATTTTCAGATTTCCCCCAAAATTATCCTTTTCTTTTAAAATTAATTTTTTTTTGGCAACTTGGTAAAAGTAGGTTGAGAAGGCTTACAAATGCATGGAGGAACCAAACTGAGATTTTTGATAAAAATTAGAAACCCAATTATATCTAAGTTTGAAAGATAATGCAGATATAAGGCCAAATTAAATAATTATTAGACAAATTTGCATAAAATATATCTTTACTTTATTTATTATTATTATCAATAGAAATGATGTGATGGTTATGATTTCTTTCTAAAAAAAAATAATACCTATTATGTCATTTGAGAGACCCTTTTTCATATGAATGTTGAAAGTACATTCATAAACCCACTAATCCTTACCAACCAAGAAACCATGTGATCTTACTTATGATTACAAATGACACAAAAATTAAAACCATAGTGTTTTTTATTTTATTTTCATAATAATAAATATATTAGAACCCAGAGGGGTTCAAAACAATGATTGCACCATAACACAAGATACATTATCAGTAAACTTACTATTTTGCCCTTTATTCAAATAACAAATAGCCTTATTTAGGAGAGTGTTAGGGTCCTTTTGTTTTATTTGAATAATAAAAATACTAAAATATCATTGAAGACAAAAATTTATATGCCTTTAGTTCAGGATATTATCGGTTTTTTATATTTTAGGTTACAATTACATTATTAAAATTTCGTTTAAGTCAACAAAATCAAAGCTTTCGGTCAAGGGATATTTATGTCTTTTCAAGTTGTTTATTTTGTTATTTTTATTATTTTATCAAGGGCATTATTATATTTTACCTTAATAAAATAATATTAAATTTCAAAAAGTTGCTATTGTGTGCGTTGCACACGCCAGCAGGTAGGAGGCATTCGTGCATTTTGGGTGATGCGTGTGGTGCCTCCTAATGGTTAAACCTATCCATCCACCACTTAATTAGGTGTGTCATTGTGTTCTTTTTTAGCTAGTACAGGGCGTGTCATCAATAGTTAGGTGGTTAGTTACCGATGATCCTTTTTTTCTTCCTTTTCTTTTCTCTCTTCACCTTAAAAAAATTATAGATTGATCTTCTTTATTTTTTGTATTTATGCTTTGGTCCTTTGTCTTTTGATTTTTTTATTTTTGTCATTGACTCTTTAATAAGAGTTTTATTTCCTTCGATTCAAATTTGTAATATATTATGCTTTTCAATATCAAGGAATACAATAATCAAGTTCATTAATGTTAAAATATATATCCTTATACACAAGTAAAATAATAGGCATGCCATAAAAAAAGTCATTTTTAATCTCACTCCTTTCTGCATAAAAACTAACATGTTTCTTTATTTTTTTTTCATATTTTTCTTTTCTCACCTTTCTTTCTTCTCTCATCTCTTGATCAAAACCCTAATTTTCTCCACCTTGGCTAAATCTCTTCTCTTAGTGCTCTTATTATTTTCTCACTTCCTTATATCCTCACATGGTTATTCTATCCCTTCAGTTTCACTTTTTTTTTTTAACTTCAATTGGTATTCATAAACATGTTCAGGTGACAATGATACAAGTGTAAAAGTATTTTCATCATTTTTAAAAGAATATTTGTTCTTAAATCCATGATGCTTGGACTTTCTATCAAATTACCAAGGATTCCCTAACAATAAATGAGTAGCATGTATAGGAACCATTTCACACAAAACCTCATCTTTATACTTTCCAAAAAAAAAAAAACTTGTTTAATATCTCTTACTTCACCACATTCATTAAATCATTGAAGTTGATAAGGTCTTTCATACTTAATAGTTTTCATATTTAATTTTCTAACAAATATAGCACTAGCAACATTAGTACAATTCTCAGTATTAATAATCATACTACATATCTTATTACTTATGCATTTAGTATGGAAGATGTTCTTCGTTTTTTAACCTATATTATCATCCTTAATTTGAACATTAAATGATCCACTAATCATCAAAACTTTCCCATCAATTAGATATCTTATCATCTTTTGATTTTTCACTCTTGGATTCAATCTCCTCCTGTTCTTTTATAACAATATCCTTTTTGTTTAGATATTGTGAACCTATATAACTATTTCCTAAATACTTAAAACACTTATCACAATTATGATTATAAAATTAGAGTCAAAGGTTACTTAATATTTTTGAATGAGTCAAAGTTCAAGTTCGAGTTATAGTTAATTGTTTTGAATAAAAAAACGAAATAAACACTCCACGAATGAATTCCTTTTTAGTCAACTCTAGTTGTGTACTGGCACTATGTTATGGAGCCAAATTAATTTTTTTTTATGTAAAGATTGATACAACAAATGCATTTTCAAGAAAGAAGAAAAATCCATGAATGAATCATAAAATTAATTGATTCAAATAATTTAGTTTTATTTTAATTAGATGATAAAAAAAACAACAATAACAAATTGACCAATTTGTTTTCAAAAAGTGATTATGATAACCTATAAAGAAAATATTTTTCTAAAAGGGAACAAATGATGTAACTCAATTTTTAGCTCATTAAATACGGAAGGATGAAATTGGATAAGAAATAGGATATTAAAATATGATCTGTGTCAACCCGAGTTAGCATGACAAACATGTAACTCGGGCAATCAGAGCTGAGTCAACCCAAGTTATTCGGCCAAACATACAATCCAAGTTATAATATTGGGATAATCTGATAGAAAAGAAAAAAAAAAATCACAAAGCAAGTCTTTTTGATAAGACCAATGTCGAAAATAAAATAAATAGAGAAAACCCGAGCACCCAATCTAAAAACCACAAAACTCAATTCTTATTGAATCAAATTTTGAAAGATGTAATTAGAAAAGAAATTTCAATTATATAAAAGCATCCAAAACAAAAGGTTACAATTAAAAGAATGATGATCAAAATTGAAATAAAGAATAAATTTTATTTTTGATTGAATGATAAAATTAAAAAAAATCAATTTAATAAAAGGATAAAAAACAATCAAAATAATTAGGATCAAAATTAAAGTAAAAATAAAAATAAAATTTTCATCAAAGTATGAAACCAAAAAAAAATCAATTTAACAAGAGGACTTAAAAAAATAATTAAAAAATAAGGATTAATTAAAAAAAATAACATATCATAAATTAAAATTAAATATTAAAATTTAAAATAAATTAAGATTTTATAAAAGAGATAAAAAAATAAAAATCAAAGTTAAAATCCTGGCAACGACAATTCTAAAAATTTTGAATAACAGTGTAAGATGAGGAAAAAAACAAAAAAAAGAAAAGAAAACAAAATCACATTTATTGGCACATGTTATTTCTGATGAAATAATTAAAATGAGAAACGACCGCCTGCTCGCATATTACTGCCGTTATTAATTGTTAATAATTACTTCCAGTTTTACAATACTAAATGCTGAAACGTATGCTTTAATGTTACAATATTATTAGTTTTTCAGTGCTCTTGATGTGTTCAAAAAACAAAAGAAGTTTTCATAATTTAATTACTTAAAAACTCTTAATGTGATCCCTTTATCTTTTTTTTTTAATTTAAGATTAAATAAACACGGCATAATTTTTAAAACTTTATTTTTTTCCATATCAATATAAATTTAATATGTTAAAAATAAATTTTTTTATGCTTAATAAATAACCAGTGATATTTTATTAATTACTTTTTAAAATTTACTTCAAAAAAATAAAAATAAAAATCCTATATAAAAATAATTCTATTTTATAAAAGTATTTTATAGAATTTACTTTTTTAAAAAACCAACTATTGCATTTATAACGAAATCCACAAATTTAATGCATATGAGATCCTCATCCAGAAAAATAATTTCAAGCCAGCAGGAGCGTACTGCCTGTTTATTTCTGTGTTTTAAAAGCATTTTTGATAAAATTTAATTTTTTTATTATTTTTTTAGTAATTTTAAATTAATATATTTTTAGTATTTTTTAATTATTTTGATGTGCTGATATCAAAAATAATTTTTAAAAAATAAAAAAAATTATTAACATGTATTTTAACATAAAAATTATTTAAAAAACAATTACAATCATATTGCGAAAGAACTCCACAGTTCCACAAGATTCAAGAAATTCACAAGTTATAATCCCCAGCATAGGTGGGACCATGTAAAAGAGATGACCGGGCAATAGCACGAGCTCGTGCTTGTAGGAACTGCGAAAAACTCCTTTTGCGTGAGCTTTTTGGCCTCCTCTTTTCCTGAAGCCGTTGTAGTACCAGATGAGGGTCGCCAAAAGATGATGTTGCTCGGAATTTATTATCTTAATTAATACTACTAACCTAGGTTGTCGAGAAAAATTAATGGAGATATTAATTCGGCGAGGGGATACAATAAGCAACAGAGAGATGATACGAGATTAATAAATAATACAGATAGATATTGTAATTGCAGTTGAAAGTGTCAGATGCACGTTAATGTGAATTTAAATAATTGTGAAATCTAGATGTTTTGAATTTCATAGCATGCCAGATTCAAGGAATCTAATAAATATGTCAGATTTATTTAAAAGTGTTTGGACGATAATATCAGATCCAAGTACATGGACCTTATAAGGTGATGAAAAATCTCAAACACACATTTAAAGTTTGGTCGATCAATAAAACTAATTTACCATTACATGTATTAATAAATAAATAAAAAATTATTAATAAAAAATAAAAAAAATTATATGATGTGTAATGCTGTTTAGCATATTTATTTAATCTCGTGCTAATATTATTTTTGAAAAAAAAATATAATTTGAAAAAAAAAACTAACTTATTAACACAGTTCATGTGCTTTTATTTATCTAGCATTGTATCGTATTGGAGTCCCTTATATGATCTATGTTTTAACTTCAACCATGTTGGAGTTGACTTAGTGTAACTCATTTGACCAAGCTATTGTTAAAACTCAATCAGACTCTTAAAACATTTTCAATTTGCCGTTGTTCTAACATTTGATTAACTTAATCAAGTGGAATAGTTAATCACCAAAGGATAAAATAAAACAAAAAGTTAGGGATCGAAACAAAAAGACAATGCCATATTGGATTGATTCTAATCAATCCGGATTAACCTATTAAATTCACAAATCAGGTCATGACATGAGCACAATGAGCTAACCTGGTATGACAATTTGTCTCATTCATTTCTCTTCCCATCCTTTCTCCATGGTTGAGCCACAATTAGGCTCGAGTTGTAAGAAATTTGAGACTAAATTGAAGAATCATTCAAGAATTAGGGACTATAATCAAGAAATTAAGAGTTATCAAAGAATTAGGGATCAAATAAAATTTTTTACAACTATATAGAAAGTTTAAATGTTACAACTATAATTTGTAGCATAGCTTAATGATGAAATTAATATAAAAATAATTTGGATATAAAATTATTAGTGGTATATATAATATTTATCCTAAAATAACCCAATGTCTATATTGTGGAGCCGAAAAGAATAAGAGAAAAAAAATCATGTCTCGAAACTTCCTTCACCTCATTCTCTGCCCTAGGCAAGAAATTTATGTTTTTTTTAGTTCAAAAGTAAAAGAAGAAAAGGCAAGGGATTTACTTAGAATCGTTTGTGTAGGGCTACGAGATGAATGTGTTGCCTAAGATAAACCTCAAAGAGTGGGTCTGACAAGCATGCCAAACTCATATGTCTTGGGTCTGGTAAACATGTCAGACCTAAGCGACATGGGTCTAGAAACCATGCTAGATCCAAGGCGCTTGGGTCTGACAACAATGTTAGACGCTAGCAAGCATGCCAGACCCATGTTGACTGGGCCTGGCAAGCGAGCCAGACGCCCGACCCAACCAAGTTGGGTCTAGCAACCATGTTTCATAAATTCCTCTATCAAAATGAATATGTAATATAAAAAGACATAAAATTTGTAATAGAAACCGACACACACATAAAATTTATTGAACTATATATATAAACAATGCAAGGCTGAACATAACACATAAAAATTATTGAACAATAATTTAAAAATAACAAAGCAAGAATGCATGTGAAAAATCTTATAAAAAAATAAATATTCAAAAAAACATTTAATCTATATAAAATTAAGAAAAAAATCACAAATAAATCATAGCTACATAAACATAAACCAAAAATTTATTTGAAAAAATATACACAAATAATAAATTATTTTTTCAAAAACTAAAAAAATTAAAAAAATATATAAAAAAGTTGGTTAGGTCTAGCAAACAAGCCAGATCCACCTTGCTAGAATCTGGCAAACATGCTAGATGCTAGTCCCAACCAAAATGAGTCTAGTAAGCATGTCAGATCCAAACAATTTGGATCCAGCAACCATGTTTAATAAATTTCTCTATCAAAAGGAATTTGTAATATAAAAACATATAAAATTTGTAATAGAAATCGACACATACATAAAATTTATTGAACAATAATTAAAAAAAACAATGTAAGGTTGCATTTATGAAAAACCTTATAAAAAAAATCAATATTCAAAAAAACATTTAATCTATATAAAATTAATTATTTTCCCACATTGAAAAAATATAACTTTTTTCTGGTTGAACATAGAGTATATTTACTAAAGGGCTTCAAATCTTACATTGAAAAAATAAAATATTTTTCTATATTTATATAGTGATTTTTGAAATGAGTTAGTAACCAACTAAAAAATATGAAAAAAGAAGGGTCCTTGGGTAAAAGAAAAAACATATTTACAAAAAACAAAAAAAAGATCTCTATCGGGTTTTTGCCGAGTTACCCGAGTTTCGGGTTGACCCTGCGGGTCGACTGGTTTATTACAGGTCAATTTCAGACTCGAATTTTGAATGAAACAGACCCGTTCAATGGTACTAGGTTCTGCTGGTAACAAGGCCCAACGCCACTGAATCTCGCTGGGCAACAGGGCCCAACACTATCCTTTTGGGTCCTGCTACTAGCATGACCCAATAATATGTTAGTATAGTTTTATTACCTGTACGTGCAACATAATAATATAAATTAATTTTTATTTTCGTGGCTTGATTGTGAACCCTATGTATTAATATATTTTGATATAAATTATTGATTTATTTGTGATAGACCCTCTCTTTCTATAATATCCACCGGCTGTGAAGCCATATCCAACACATTTTGAGAGCGATTTAGGTCTGGCTTCCAAGACCCAACACCTTTTGAGAGCGATTTGAATCTGTATGTCAAGCTAGATCCAACAGCTTTTGACACAGAAAATATAAAAAACAATGCCCTCAATATTACTTTTTGACTAAAAACAGCAAAGGTAACGCCCCCATGACGTTACAGTATCGTGCATAATATAAACACTTTATATTTTTAGTGTGATGTATAGTGCGATAAATCTATATTCATAATAAATATATAATATTTTTTTCATATCTTTTAAAATATAGTATAATTCATGATTGAAGTGAAAAAAAAACACCCCCAAGCTTTCAATTGAGGAACTTGGAGCTTAATAAATTGAAACATGCGTGGTTTTACAAATATAGCTGACCAATCTATTTTGCTTTAGGATAACCGTGCAAAATATAATCGTAAGTTGTTGGACAAGCTGGTACACAATCGAAGCCTTACACATTAAAAAC